>Ga0114933_10000364_pt1 | contig 55346 bp, 41 predicted proteins | sample 4SBtaG_FD_89691 | JGI IMG/M metagenome (GOLD analysis project Ga0114933, IMG submission 89691) | Deep subsurface microbial communities from Kolumbo volcano to uncover new lineages of life (NeLLi) - 4SBTROV12_W25 metaG | ecosystem: Environmental > Aquatic > Marine > Volcanic | place: Kolumbo...
GAGCTGCGTTCGAAAACGCGATAGTGTTGGTAACGATTTTGGGAGGATCTACCAACGCAGTGCTGCATCTTTTAGCGATCGCTCACTCAGCGGAAGTCGAGCTTACACTCGATGATTTTCAGGCGGTGAGTGACCGCACCCCGTACTTATCTGATCTTAAGCCTAGCGGTCGTTACGTAATGCAAGATCTCGATCGGGTCGGAGGAGTGCCGGCCGTGCTCCGCACGTTACTGGATGCGGGTCTGATAGACGGGAGTTGCCTGACCGTAACGGGATACACTGTCGAGGAGAATCTCAGTGAGGTAGCTCCACTTAGTGTTAAGCAGGAAGTAGTGCGGCCACTCAGTGACCCGATTAAAGCTTCGGGCCATCTACGGATCATGAGAGGCTCTATGGCACCAGAGGGGGCGGTCGCGAAAATCACCGGCAAGGAAGGTGTTGAGTTTTCCGGACCGGCACGTGTCTTTGACCGAGAAGAGGCGGCGCTTGCTGCTCTTGAGCGTAACGAGATTCTGTCGGGGGATGTGGTCGTAATCCGCTACGAAGGTCCCCGAGGTGGTCCTGGGATGCCCGAGATGCTAACGATAACCTCTGCGATCATGGGTGCAGGACTCGGATCTGAGGTTGCATTGGTTACTGACGGGCGGTTTTCGGGGGGTAGCCACGGCTTTGTTATCGGGCATGTTACACCGGAGGCGCAGAACGGTGGCCCGATTGCACTCGTTGAAAATGGGGATCGGATTACGATTGATGCTGAGAGGAACGACATCGCTTGGGACGTAGATCTTGAGGAGGCAGAAAGAAGAAGAGCTGCCTGGAGAGAGCCTCCGCTGGCTGCTAAACGCGGTGTGCTTCAACGTTACATCCGTTCCGTGTCCTCTGCGTCTCTTGGGTGTGTGACCGATATATGAAAGTGGTGGTGGTTGGAGCCGGGGGCCTTGGTAGCTACATCGGGGCCGTGCTTTCGCAGGCCGGTCACGATGTGACGCTGGTAGTCCGCGGAGCTCATCGCACTGCAATTGAGAAGAACGGACTTAGAGTGAGGAGTCACGCTGGTGACTTTGATGTAAACGTGCGTTGTGTTGCTTCCGCATTGGAGGTAGACACGGCGGATCTTGCTTTGCTCGTAACCAAGACCTTTTCCCTGGATGAGGTGGCGGATCAGTTGGTACACCTTTCCGGATCAGGTGCGCATGTCGTGTCATTGCTCAACGGGATAACCGCGTTCGACCGTCTGGAAGTGCACGGAGTCTCTCAGGATGTAATGGCCGATGGCGTGGCGTACATGACGTCGTTTCGAGTTGAGCCTGGGGTTGTGGAACGGAAGGCAGCCCATCAGAGGATTGTCCTGGACGCGTCAGCTGGACCTGTCTCAAGAGTGAGGCAGGTATTCGAAGGAACGCTTGTCGAGATCAAAACCGTTCCAGACATCAAGGTCGAGTTATGGGAAAAGATGTCTGTAGTGTGTTCGCTCGCTGTTTTGTGTGCGATTGGGCAGCGGAATATGGGATCAGTGCGAAGCCATCCTTATGGAGCTGAGTTGCAGCATCGCGTGATCGCAGAGGTCCTTGATGTTGGTCGAGCTAATGGAGTGCCAATTCCTTCTGGGACAGAGAAGAAGATTGGCGAAACACTCGATCGATTCCCTGACGACTTCTTTCCGAGCGTCATCCATGACTTGAATCAGGGACGGCGGACTGAGATGGAGGATTTAGGAGGTGAGATCTCTCGCCTTGGCCGTGCCAGCGGCGTCCCGACACCCCTGCATGACGCTGGGACGGTGATTGTTAACCTTGCTGAGGCTCTAAACGCATCTGGGTAAATGGGCTCCTCGCGCTCATGCGGCGCAGTGAGACCAAGCGAACTTAGCCGGCTATTCGGCTGCTTCGGCCCGATCCTAGAGGTGCCCTAATCACGATCCAATTCTGATCCTGCCCGGAAAGGAAGCCTCATCTGGTGAAGCACGTGCTCGTCCAAGACTGGATCGGCCACGTCAACGCCGTAAATGACGTCGTTAGGGTCACCATATACTAGCGTTCCGAATAGTCGATCCCATATGGACAGGATCCCCCCGAAGTTTGTGTCGGTCCAGGGCCTTTCGAAGTGATGGTGGAACTTGTGCATGTTTGGCGTCACGAATACAAAACTTAGTGACGCGTCGAGCCACCCAGGAAGCGAGATATTCGCGTGGGTTACGAAGGTAAAAAAGATGGTTGTAATTCTGTAAACGACGTAATAGGCCAGAGTTGCTCCGGTAAGTGTGAGTGCTATAAGGGCTACGCTCTCGCGGACGAAGAAGTCACCTGGGTGGAGCCTCGTCCCGGTGGTGGCATCGACTTTAGTGTCGCTATGGTGCACTACGTGAAAGCGCCACAGAAACTTCACCCGATGCATTAACCAGTGGGCGAAGTACTGAGCGGTGAAGTCGAGGATAATGATTGCAGCCAGCATCTCTAGAATGTTGGGCAGTTCAAAGAGGTGCAGTAAGCCGAATTCGGTGGTTCCGGTCCAAGCCACGACGCCGAGCGCGAGCGCGGAGAACGCTGCGTTGATGGAGAGTGTTGTCCCGAGGAAGACGAAGTTAGCCCCGGCATGATGCCACTTGCGGTACTGGAGTTGAGCCAAAGGCAAGCGTGCTTCCAAGATCCAGCTGAGTCCTAAACAGGTCATGACCCAAAACAGCTTTTGCCACGTGGGCATCTGCTCAAAAAAGAAAAGGAAACTGTCCATATGCCCTGAAAGAAGTGAACTGAGCTAGTCAGACTTTTGGAGTGGTCAGAAAATATTTGCTTCGACAGGAAGCTTCTGAGCGAAGCGAGTATGTCGGAAGTGATCTACGTCCACAGTCGTAGTGTCGCCGTCGGCGATCATCTCTGCTACCGCGACTCCGGCAGCGGGAGCATGCATGATGCCGTGTCCAGAAAACCCGCAGGCGTCAATCCACCCTCGGGTGTCCGGATGCGGACCTATGATGGGGCTGTTGTCTGGACTGACCCCGTAGTAGCCCCACCAGCTTCCGCTGAGATCGACCCCCATATCCTCCCACCACGAATATCTATCGACTCCAGTCAGAAGTACGTGCTCGAGCCAATCTTGATCTACTCCTTCGGTGAAACCAAACTCTTGACTCAGGTTGTCGAGCCCGAAGATCACCCGGTCCAACTCAGAACGGACATAGACGCCCGTGGACAAGTCGATAGTGAGCGGGTAGGTACGCTTGTCTGTGATCGGGGAAGACAGGAAGATCTGGATACGCTTAGGACCCACAGGCACGCTTAGCCCCGCTAGGGCACCGATCGTTCCGGACCAGGCACCGGCCGCATTGACGATCCATTTGCAAGAAAAGCGATCATCGCCGGCCTCCACAAGCCAACCTTCACCTTCAGGTCTCAGCCCATTCACACGGGTATTCATCCTGAAGCTGACGCCTAGTTCTTTGGCCATTTCAACCCAGGCTAGACACGCCATATGCGGATCAATGATCCCATCCCAAGGCCCGTATGTTGCTCCTGCCAGTCCCTCGGTAGAGAAAGGTATGTACTGCTGTGCTTCATCTGGATCCAGCACCTCTACTGGTGCTCCTAGCTCGTGCTGGAGCCGAACAGATTCTAGATGCGTGTCCCAGCGCGCTTCGGGGACTAACAACAAGTAGCCGATGTCTCTGTAACCGATATCACGACCGTAACGCTCTTCAAATGAGCGGTATATAGGGAGGGAATAGAGTGATAGCAGGATGTTCGGGGCTGTAGTGAATTGAACACGAACTCCTGCGGCGCTCTTGCCGGTAGAGCCCATTGCTGCGCCCGCATCCTGTTCAAGTACGGTCACGGTCAGACCACGTTCAGCTAGATGCCACGCAGATGAGGCGCCATTGATCCCCGAACCAATGACGACAACATCGGATGAGTGTGTACTCAAGGTTTGACAGGCCGTTTGGGGTCTAGTTTTAAAGGATCTCCGGGACAGTATACTGCTATTGGCTCAACTGCCGGATCTTAGAAATAAAAAATCCGATCAGCAAAATGAACGCCAGAGGGGTCATGCGTAGTAGATTACCCAGTGAAAATATCTCTCTATACCACTTGCCATGGTCAGGATCCTCCGCTCTACCACCACTATCTTCGCTCTCACCTTCCTAGCCGCATGCTCTGCGAGTTCCTCTGGCCCAGCAGCGACTCCGGAGCCTCTGCCCGAAGATACGGAAACCGAGAGCGCTGACCCAACGACAGCCGATGGTATCTTCACACTAGCCCAAGCTGATCGTGGCGAGGCACTTTTTAGGTCGACGTGCAGTGAATGCCATGACTCGGCAGACTGGACGGAGACCGGTTTCAGGGGTCGTTGGGAAGACCAGTCAGTTTACCAGCTCTGGTACTACGTCAACGAGAGGATGCCGTACGACAATCCGTGGAGCCTCTCTCGCCAAGAGACGACCGACGTCCTGACATACATATTCAAGCTCAATGAGCTTCCAGCAGGTGAAGATGAACTGGCGACGGATGACGACTCGATCGACGACTATTGGATCGCTTGGAATCCTCGTCTCCCATAGACCAGAAAAGTCCATATAAAGTCTTTCGTGTATGCGGATTTCTATAGTCGGCTAACGAACAGACTCACGACTGTCCCAAGGGATCAGTTTCCTGGTTTGATCAGCTGGCTAGAAGACGTGAATCGGCCCGACCCGTGCCAGATCACTTATTGCACCCCATTATTCGAATCTAACGCCAGTGGGGATTCGCTCCGCCTAGACGTCACTCGAAGGTTTTCCGTTCTCTCATGTTTACTGATATCTCTCTTCAGTTTCTCCGTTCTATAGTCGTAGTCGTATCTGCGATCGTTCTTGTCGCGCTCCCCGTGTCAGCTCAACAGCGGCCGATGACATTTATGGATGTCCAACTCCAACGCTCGGCAGGGTCTTGGACACCGAGCCCTGACGGCCGGTCGATGCTATATACCGTCCGGACGCCAGACTGGCAGGAGGAGACATCTCAAACGGATATCCACCTTGTCTCAATGGAAGACGGTATGTCATCCAGTCGTCAGCTCACGTACACGGATCATAAAGATGAGACGCAGCCCACTTGGGCCCCGGATGGCACGTGGTTTGTCTTCGCGTCCGATCGTGATTCCGAAAACGGAGATGACCAGCTCTACATGATGCGTCACGATGGCGGTGAGGCACGAAAAATCACGGATGCCAAAGACGGGGTGACAGGCTTCGACTTTAGTCCAGATGGCGTTTGGCTGGTTTATCGGAGTGGGGATGCTGGTAAGCAGCAGCTCTTCCGGATGTCTGTTACCACTCTCTCGGTCGGTCAAGCGGAGCAGATTACGTCGGGTGAGGCCGGAGTGGAGGAGTGGAGTTGGAGCCCTGACGGATCGACTGTGTACTTCGTGCGACCGGATGCGTACGACGGTGCTGATTATAGACGTCGGGATGCAGGCTTCACAGTAGACGTTAGGAACCAGGTGACAGCGCTGTCGAGCCTATGGGAGGTATCGGTAGGCGAGGGGGCAGAGCGGATACTGGAGCAGTCCGAAGATTACAGCGTTGACAATTTCAACGTCTCGGATGACGGGTCATGGATTTCATTTACGGGAGGTTCGGAAGAGCGCTACGAGCGTAACATCACTGGGTCGCGACTCTATGCGGACCAGTACCTGCTAGAACTCTCCAGTGGTCATGTGGAACGACTGACCCAGAATTACGAGGTCGGAGAGAGCAGTACGCAGTTCTCACCGGATGGGAATTGGATTGCTTTCTCGGCGCCCGACGAGATGGATCGCTACTCCATGACGGAAAACCGGATCTATATTCGTGAGATTAGTGACCGAGGCGGGGAATTCCGGAAGCTTGGGTCTGGCTTTGATCAGAGCCTGTCGGTTGGCTTTTGGTCAGAGGACTCTCGGACCATCTATTTCAATGCCGGTGTGACGGTAACCCAACAGCTATGGGCTCTCGATATCGAGAAGGATGAGGTAACCCAGATTACGGAAGAGAGGGCCTCCCTTTCTGTCGCACGAGATGAGTCTTCCGGTGCGATCCTGATCAATTATCAAGATCCGATGACTCCACCAACTGTCTTTACCGTAGATGGTGTAGAGGAAATTGACGACCGTGACCGCTGGGTCCAACTCGTCGATGTGAACCCTCAGATGAGCGAAATCGCCTTGGGCCGCGAGGTCGAGGTTAACTGGACGTCGACCGACGGTAGGACAGTAGGTGGTGTGCTGGTGTATCCAGTGGGTTATGAGGAAGGAACCCGATATCCGCTGATCGTGGCGATTCATGGAGGACCTGCTTCTGCGGACGTCCTACGTTTCAATGGTGGTTACGGTGCACAGGTTTATGCGGGCGCGGGGTACGCGATCCTTAAACCCAATTACCGTGGGTCGCGTAACTACGGAAATGCACACAGAACTGACATTGTCGGCGATTACTTCACTCTAGGGTATGACGACATCATTACTGGTGTGGATTACCTGATTGAAGAGGGGATAGTCGACGGAGACCGAATGGGGGCGCTCGGTTGGAGTGCTGGTGGGCACTGGTCAAACTGGATCCTCACCCAGACGGACCGTTTTAAAGCGATCAGCTCGGGTGCGGGCACGATGAACTGGATCAGCATGTACGCTCAGAGTGATGTACAAAGGAATCGCCAGTTCTACGTCGGGGACGGTTTCCTCTACGAAGACTTCGATACTTATTTCAATCAGTCACCGCTTAAGTACATAACAAATGCGAAGACACCGACGATGATTCACGTTGTCGAAGGGGATCCCCGGGTTCCAAGCCCTCAGTCGGTCGAGCTTCACATGGCACTGAAGAAACTCGATGTGCCGACTGAACTCTTCATGTACCCGGGTAGGAGCCACGGTATTCCGAATCCTCGCAATCGCTTGGTGAAGTCGGTGAGTGAGATGGCATGGATGGACCATTATGTGCGTGGCATAGGTGATAAGTTTGAGTGGGAGCAGGTGCTCGAAACACTTGAGGCAGAGGCCGAGGATCCGCGCCCAGTATCGGACCAATGATGCTAGTAATCCGTGGTGTTGCAGTGGTGTTTGCTGTCACGACGCTCACTATATTCTCTGCTCTTCAAGTAGAGGCGCAGGCCCCGGATAACTTCTTGGGCGAGTTTCGAGGGCAGTTCGGTGCATCTGCTCAGAAGCTCGTAGCTCTGGCCGGAGCTATGCCTGCTTCAACCTACGATTGGAGTCCAGGCGATGGTGTCGCCAGCGTCGCACGGGTGTACATGCATATCGCCCGCTACAACTACATGTACTTACATGAAAATATGGGGCGAGTGAGTCCGGTACATCCGGACGAGTACGGGAGATGGGAAGACGAGGTGTCGGACAAAGATCAAGTAGTTGCAATTCTACAGGAGTCCATGCAATACGTCCGGGATGCGGTCGAAGCTTCTGACACTGATTCGCTAAATCAAGAGACCACTTTGTATGGTCGAGAAGTAGGAGAATGGGCTGTTCTACTTCAGCTAGTTACGCATATGAACGAGCATCTCGGACAGTCGATCGCGTATGCGCGTATGAACGAAGTAGTCCCACCTTGGTCGAATTGATAAGCAATTCTTTATGGGGAGGACGAACTTGCGCTCGTCGGCCTCACAGCCCTCTTGCTCTGATGGAGATCTTCTTTGAGACAGTTTAGCAGACTGACGACCCCTGCGCTCGTGCTCATCATCGCCGCGTGTTCGGGTGGATCTGCAAGTTCCGATCGCTTCGAAGCAGAGCAGGTGAAAACTAGCGTTGACGGCTCACAGAAGCTTCCATTGCTTTCGCTCTGGCAGTCTGGAATTCCCGCTTTCGGTGTTTTCGTGCCGAATGACCGGCCGACGAGGGCATCGGATGGCCAGTTCCAGACCCCTGTATATTCCGCCGAAGGTGGCGCGAGTCTGGCAGAGAATCCTTTACTCGACTATGTGTTCCTCAACCTGGAACCAGCATGGGATCTCGATGCGGTGTCAGCCATTCGAGCGGGACTTGATAGCGCGGAACGTGTCAGCGATAAAGCTCTGCTGGTTAGGATTCCTCCAATTTCCAAAGATGGGGAGCAGGCCGCACGTGAGCGTGTCCACGCCGCGCTCGCAGCAGGAGCCGACGGTGTCGTCATGCCTCACGTGCGCAGTGAAGCGGAGGCTCGCTTGGCGGTCTCTTTCTTCGAGGAGGTGAATGCGAATGTCTGGTCGCCCAATAATCCCGAAGGCACGGTCTTGGCTATGTTGATGATTGAAGATCCGGGTGCGCTGAAGCAGGTAGTCGAGATCGCAGACGTGCCGGGATATAGCGTGCTAGCGTGCGGCATAGGCAGTCTCTCAAGAGCGCTCGGAGACCGCGAAGCTGGTGAGGCAGGCAACCAAGATGTACTAGCTCAAGCTAAGAGAGTCGGTCTTCCGGACATGATCACTGCGAATGACGCTGACGTTGTGCGTCGAATTGAGGAGGGCTTCCTCGGACTCCTTATGAGTGGACCTGACGCTGACGAGCACATTGAGGTTGGAAGGGCTGCGGCTGGGCGTTAGGAGAAGCTTCTCGTACTTGATCCCGATTCGCGTCGATACTCTCTCAGCGAGCTGCGGCGAGGCCTGCTTCGAGAGCGTTTGTGAGTCGTCTCATCGTTGATTCAGGTGTCGAACAGACGGCTACACGCACTGCCCCTGGGATGGGGACGACATAGACTCCGAGCTCCCTCATTGCGGCGGCTGTGGCATCTTGGTCGGGTGTAAAGACCGAGACGAAAAACCCTGAGTCAAATTTAGGAGTGGGTAGTTCGAGTTGAGTTGCTCTGGTGTTGAACGCATCAATGCGATTTTGTAGAAGGTCCATTAGAACGGCCCGCTCCTCCTGAACAGCAGAAGCAAGCTTTGAATCTGTGAGAAGTTGCGTGACCGCAAGCTGCCCAAGGTGTGGGGAGTTCGACCATGTAGCTCTCGCAGAGTAGCCGAGCGCGTTGTCGATGTGTGACAATTCTTCTGTGTCACTATGCAACCCGACGATTGCTCCGAGGCGCGCTCCATACTGGGCCATGCTCTTCGACGCAGTCCATGCGACGAGGACGGTTGCATGCTCGAGCATTCTAGGCACGTGGCGCACCCAACTGCGCGATTCGGAACCTGCGAACTCCATGTACGCGGCATCAATGAGAACTGTTACAGGCCCTTTTTGACCGGCTGTGTGCACGGCATCAGTGATCCGTTGCCATTCGTCTAAGCTGAGATTGTATCCGGTCGGATTATGGCAGGGAAAGTTCAGCACCAGCAGCACCCGGCCCTGTTCCTCTAAGTGCCGGTGCATGGCTGTGGTCATACCGGCAATATCAAATGCGCCCTTTTGATCAAACATCGCGAATGGATCTAGTCCACGACCGGAGTGCTTTGTAATCTCGGTATACGGACCCCAGAAGAACTGAGGTACGAGCATCTGCTGCCCAACCTCGAGGAAGTTGACGACAGCTTGGTAAACGGCCCCACTACCCCCAGGTGCGGCGACAGCTGTCGCACGCTTCGAGAGACTGCCGTCACCGAAAAGGTCGTGGACCACAGCTTCTCGGTAGGCAGGGAGTCCTGAGATCGGGGCGTATCCGCCAACTTTTGGCCCTGTCAGGGTTTTGAACGTCTCGATGACGGTCGGTAGACTACCGAGTGTCCCATCGTCATTCATCAGGGCACCGATAGTGGCATTCAAGATGTCCTCACCAGCTGCGGCACGTGCCCGTGCCTCGCCATTCCAGATGAAAATAGGATCGTTTCCGGTACGATCTCTCGATGTGGAGATGACCGAACTATAACTTGGCATCAGTTGGCCTCCGGTAGGGTGCCATCGATTTCAGCAAAAACTTGCTGAAGTGCTCGGTCTCCCTGGCTTTCTCGAAGAGACCAGGTCTCTAATGAGCCGAAGGTTGCTCCTGCGATAGCGTCTTGGAGGTCGAAGCCCTCCTCGTGCCAGCGTTGAGCTTCTTCGATCACGGCGCGGATAGCACCTTGGAATACCTCTAACTCATCCTTAAGAATTGACGGGTGGTCTACGAAGCCGTGTCCCGGAACGTACATGTCTACGTCCATTGCTTGCGCTACCTCAATCATGTCGACCCACTCAGACGGGAAGGCTGAGCGCATCGCCGGAAAGACCCGGTGCAAATACGCTTCACTCATGAACATGATCTTCTCTTTAGGTAGGTATACCACAAGATCGCCGCCGGTGTGAGCTCTGCCGAGGAACTGGAGGTGAATCTCACGGCCACCTAGCTGTAACACTTCCCGATCCGCTACAAGGTCAGTGGCCATAGGTAGCGCCGAACTATTCTGTGCCATCCGTTCAAGAGCAGATGCAGAGGTCGGGTGGGCCCAGAAGCGTGCGTCGCTAGGGAAGGCTGAATTTCCTGCTGTGTGGTCGCCGTGGTCTGAAGCGACTACCACATCCTTGATAGGCTTATCGGTCACCACGGCGATGTGGTCAATCATCCTTTGGGTCTCTTCTATACTGCCTTGGCCGTCTGCCACAAGCACACTGGTTTCGGTAACAACGAACATACTCACCGTCGTAAACTTTTCGTCACCGGCGGAGCGCAGTTGCTCATATGAATAAACACCGGGGGCGAGCTCCTGAATACGGGGGAAGTCGCTATCTGTGTAGCCGCGGGCGTATGGGTTAGCTGTCCGGATTAGCTGGTCTTCCGGAATATCGATCGCAGTCTCATCGCCGTTCAGTTTTGAAGTGTCGGAGCTATCAGCACCGCAGCCGGCGGCTGCGAGAGACAGTAAGAGAGTGATACTAGTGTGGCGGTTCGCCATGTCTTTTTCCCTGATGTAGAATTACCGACTTCATCGCAATGGAGATCACACTATGAGCAGATTCCGCATTTTTGTCATCATTTTTGTCACGTTCAGCTTCATGGGAGGATTAGCAACTCCGGTCTTAGCTCAGATAGAGCTAGAGGACGAACTGGTGATGGAACGCCCAATCCCAGCACTAAACACGATCTGGATTGAGGAGATGACCTGGATCGAAATTCGTGACGCCTTAGCCGAGGGTAAGCGCACTGCGATCGTCCCGACAGGGGGGATCGAGCAGAATGGCCCTTACGTCGCTATGGGTAAGCACAACTATGTGCTAGAGGGCATGTGTGACCGGGTCGCACGAATGCTAGGTGACGCCTTATGTGCTCCGATTATCAAGCTTGTCCCCGAGGGAGGCATCAATCCTCCAACTGGACACATGCGTTACTCTGGAACGCTCAGTGTGCGACAGGAGACTTTCGAAGCAATCCTTGAGGACGTTGGTCGTAGCTTACACCAGCATGGCTTTGAATGGATTGTGTTTATCGGAGACAGTGGCGGCAACCAGACCGGTATGCAGAATGCTGCGAATCTTCTCAACGAAGAGTGGGGAACCGAGAAGGTTCTTTTTATACCGGAATTTTATGACAACGCGGGTGTCCAGCGGCACATGGAAGACACGTTTGGGATCTTCGAAGAAAGCGAGGGCTGGCACGACAACTACTGGCTCAGTGCGATGCAGGTTGCTGTGGATCCTGAGACCGTGCGCTATGAAGAGCGAGTTCAGTCCGGCAGGGCTTCGATCAACGGGGTTTCGCTTGTACCTCTTGGGCGGACGATTGCCGTTGGTGAGGAGTTGATGCGGTGGCGGACTGACCAGACGGTGGCCGCGATCCTCGCTGCGATGGAGAGGTAGCCTCACGTTGAGCAAGGTGCCTAAAGGAGGTCTCTGCTTCGCAAGTTCATTGATTGTGGTCATTGTTGGATGTTCGATTCCAGGCGCCGAAGTACCTGTGAGCACAAAGAGCGAATACCTCTTTGTCTGGACCAGCGACGCGGATTCGGTCGATCTCAACTTCATGGTTGTTCTTGACGCAAATCCGGACTCGGACAGTTATGGAGGAGTGGTCACGACCCTAGCTGTCCCTACCCAGGGCACGATACGTGGACACCACACAGAGCACACCATGCCGCCCGACAGCGTTTCGCTTTTCGCCAACGATTTCAGCACGGGAGAGACACACCTTATCGACTTGTCGGACCCGAGGGCGCCAAAGCTAGCAGGTACGTTCAAAGCGGCAGGTCCATTAACGTCACCGCATTCTTTCGAAAGGCTCGAGAATCTTGATGTTCTCGCCACTTTTCAGACCGAAGGAGAGGGAAATAATTCTGCTGGTGGTATCGCCAGGCTATCTCCGTCGGGTTCTATGCTCGCATGGGGTTCGGCTGAAGCGGGCGGATCAGGCGTCCGCCCTTATAGCCTCGCTGCGGTACCTGACCTCGACCGTGTTGTGACAGGGAGCGCCGATATGCGGGGGGATGTCGACCGGAGAGTCATTCAGATATGGAGGCTGAGTGACCTCTCTTTACTGCACACCCTAGAATTACATTCGGATTGGGGATTGGCAGCAGAGCCGCGCCTCTTGTCGGATGGCGAAACAGTGCTGGTTTCGACTTTCGGATGTGCACTTCTTAATGTGAAGGATCTCGCGTCAGAAGCGCCATCGGTCGAAAAGGTGTGGGACTTCGGTGGGAGCTCGTGTGCTCTTCCGATCGTATCGGGTGAATATTGGGTGCAAGCTGTACCTTCAGTGAACGGTCTTGTAGCGCTGGACTTAAGCGACCTCGAGAACCCATTTGAAGTTGCCCATGTATCACTTGAGAACGACGACTGGCCGCATTGGATTTCTCTTTCACCCGATGGCCGACGCATCGTGGTCACCGGGTATGCTGGCACACGGCACAGAGTTCTCATCGTGGATTTTGATCCCGTCACCGGGGATTTAGAGGTTGATGCGTCCTTCACCGCGAACGGTGTAGATAGACCGGGAGTAAGCTTCGATCGAGTGACTTGGCCACACGGCGAATCAGGACCCGGAGACCCACACGGTGCTGTATTCTCGCGGCCCACGGGTAGCTGAGCTTAGGCGCTAAGTATTTCGCATCGTGGTGACTGCGTGCTTACTCTGACGAGTTTGCTTCTTTCCAAGCGTCATATCTCATTCGAAGAGTGATGACCGGGTTCCCATTCTCGCGTGTCTCTATGTTCTCGTCGGTCACGTCGATATACATGAAGTAGTCACCGTTGTTGAACGAGTCGCCCTCCCTATCGTCTGGATCTGCCGCCAGAATGTAGGCAACGTGTGCGTTACGACTGTGGCAGGAGGCATCGGGTACGGGCTCGGTCTCACAGGTGCAACGTCTATCGCCACCCGCCTCGTCGGCGGCTTCCATGGCTGCCATCACCATGTCGATGATGTCGCCATCGGTCTCCTCAAGCGCATAAGCCGCGTCGGTTACGACTTGGTCCGAGGCTAGGATATTGCCCTGCACCGAATAGAAGATCCGGGTTCCGGGCACTTTGCCTTGGATGGAGCTTGAAGCTTCGCCGTTGTCTCCACCGGAAAAACCGATAGAGCGCCCTTGGTTGTCGATAATACCGAATTGTCGGCGCTCTATACTTGGGTCTTCGCTGAGCATATCAAGAATCAGTCGAGGGTCAGTCCCGAGCTTAAGTTGCTCGTATATCAGGTTTTGGTTCTCGCGAGTGTTATCGACACCGGCTTGGGCTGCTGCGACCCCGATACCTGGAACGACGATGGCCTGGATGTCCATTAGTCCCAGTGCTGGGAATCCTGCGAAGCGCCCCTGAGCCACGCAGGTCGCAGACGAGACAACCACACGACCTGTATCTAAGTCGATGGCGATCACGGACCAAGTTGCCGAGGCAGCTGTTGGAGTGGCTGCGAGTGATGCGATCACTGTGAAGAGGGTAAAGGTCGAGGTTAACAGCAGACGGCGCATGGGATCTCCTAAGGTGAAGTCGGCAGAAGATTGTGTCTCGAAGTTGGCGTTTTGCAAGTCGATGTTAAAAAAAGAAAGGCGGACAGGTCTCTGAGACCCATCCGCCTGGAAACTTCCGTGTGATGGAATCGACCTAGAGGTCGCCCTCTTCTTCTGCATGAATCGCTGACCAAGCTTCCACGAAGACGTCGATACTTGTCATGAGAGAAGATCCGATGGAATCTACGGCACCAGCCCCAGAGCTCATTCCTACAGCCGTATGGAACCAGGTCACAGCTTCAGGGAGCGTTATTTGGGTATCGCGAAGCATCTGAGCCGACTGCTGTACTCTGAGGCCTACGGAATAGGCGATTGATCCATCCAAGCCGGATGCGCATTCGAGCGTCACACGTAGTTCCGGCATCGCTGGATTCGCGAGCATCTGTTCTTGGGTAAGCACTCCGACTTCGGATTCGGTCAACTTAAGAGACACGTCACCTTCGTATGCAGCTGGCGTCGCACCGGCCATGCTGCAAGCATCGTTAGACTCAAGACGGATGAATACGCCTCCGAGATCTTCCAGGGTGTATCGATTCCATTCGGTGTCCTGCGCTTCAACGGCAAAAGGTATCGCCAAGAAGCCTAGGACCGCGGTGAGCGCAAGAGTTCGCTTCATTCGATAACTCCGTTCTGCGCCTTAGCGCTTACTGATTCCGGCCTGTCCCGCAGGACTGACAGTTGTGGTTGTTGAGAGATCCTAGCTTTTCGAGTAGGGCTACTGTTACCGGTTGTGGTTGTGCCCGTTGCTCGGGACTATTCGCCATGTCTGCCGTGGTTTGGCCTCGACGGCTCATCAAGGTTACGTCAGCGCCTTGCTCTACCAAGTACGAGATTGTTTCGTTGTCGCCACGAGCTGCCGAGTGATGAATGGGTGTGAATCCATCCATGTCGCGCAGGTTTGGATCTACTCCGAGTTCCTCTACGAAGTACCTCATCGCCGGTAGCCAGCCATCTGGGACACTACGGTGCTGCTGCGCAACGCGAGATGTGCCAAAGCCCACACCTGAAGCGGCATGGATCGGATGGACGGCGGGGCCACCTACTGGAACCTCCGGAAGACCTGATGGATCCAGTTCTTTTTCCGCGTCTATATCATCGGTACGAGCTCCTGGATTCCCCGCGTCGAAATTTCTACGCCGGCTTGGAAGCTTTGTCGTCCAGATATCTGGATTTGCTCCGTAGGAATGCAGAAGGCGCATTGCAGTTACATCAGTTGCATATGCCGCGCGCCAAAATGGCGTCGCTCCTGTGAAGTCTACGCCCATGCGTCCCGCGTTGTATGCTGCGTACCAGACGTGAGTACTCGTCTGGGCGTTCGGGTCTGCTCCGGCTTCTAAGAGGACCTTGATCAGATCCAGGTATGACGTCGCCTGAGTGTGGTACATCTGTGGTTGTGGGTACCAGGTCCTCAGGGACCACTCGATGTTCAGTGTTGCAAAAAGAGGACCGACCCCGTCGTCGCTAACGAGATTAACGTCGGCGCCACGTTCGACGAGCATGTTGGCGAGATCGTAGTTACCGTTGATGACAGCGATGAGCAGTGGGCTCGTCAGGTCACCACCCGTCACCTGATCAATATCTGCCCCATTGTCGAGTAGGATCTCTGCAGACTCAAGATGTCCCTGCCGGGCTGCGTAGTGCAGGGGGGTGAACCCCCCTTGGACGCCGATTTGCTCAGCAGACGACAGAGCTCTGATAGGAGGCTCGGCAGGTGTTTCGTCTGCCTGTTCCTCTTCGTCTGAGCTATCTGATTCCTCTTCATCGTCATTGAGTGACTGGTCTTCGAGGTCCTCGTCCCACTCTACGTCTTCTTCTGCGGACTGTGAGGAGTCAGGGGGCGTCTGCTGCTGTTGCCTCTGGAGTTGGGCGAACCGGTCTGCGTTGTCGTTTTGGACGACTTCCTCTCCGGCCTCCGCGGCCCTAACACGGGCCCGGTGTGCCCTGTCATCGCGGTCGTTAGCATCCAGCGACGTATAATCTTTGAGGGCGGTTTGGACTGAGGGGTCCGCACCCAGTTCTAGGAGTGCTGTCAGTGCGTCTGTCGAATTTCTTGCTGATGCAAAAACGAGGGGCGTCCGGTTTTGGAATTCGTCCGGAGCGTCAAGATTCGCGCCTGCCTCTGCTAGCGCTCTTATCGTCTCCGCTGAGTTTGCTTGAGCAGCGAAGTGTATGGCTGTTACCCCGGTCGTTGTCCATTCGTCTGGGTCTGCTCCTGCCGCAGTCAACTTCGTGACAATTTCGGCATGACCTGATCTCGCCGCGAGGTGAAGCGGAGTATAGCCCCCAACTCGTGTTAGCGGTTTGACGGTTGCTCCAGCATACAGAAGAACATCGATGATCTCACCGTGGTTGTTCATGGCCGCCCAGTGAAGGGCTGTAAGGCCATCGGTTTGAGCGGCATTGACGTCAGCACCCTGCTGAAGAAGTGCTCGGACCTCAGCGATGTCGCCCGTCTGAGCGGCGTCGGCTACGGGTGACTCTTTTGGTTGGGTCGCGCCAGTCAGCAAGAGGCTCACACCTAGGATCGAGGTAAGCCTCTTAATGGTAGAGTTTTGCTTAAGCATGTTTTTCTCCGAGAATTCTCACTTTCTACCAGTTCGACCTTAGATCGCGAATGTACCGGTACTGTTTCCGAAGGATTCGAGATCGTTTACGCCCATCTTGTGGAGCAGGGATAGGAAGACATTAGCCATTGGTGTCCCTTGGGCGGCACGTATGTGGTTCTCACCTTCGAGTAGGCCGTTAGCACCACCCACCATGAATAGAGGACAGCGTATATGGTTGTGTAGGTTCGAGTCAGCCATCGCCGATCCATACATAACCATCGTTTTGTCTAGGAGGGTACTGTCGCCCTCTGAAACTGCAGCCAGCTTGTCGAGGAAGTAGGGAAGCATCGACACGTGATACGTGTTGATTTTCGCGAAGTCTCGCACGCGTTCCTCACGTCCGCCGTGATGGGACGCCGCATGGTAAGGTGTGTCCGATCCAGATTCGAGGTAGACACGTGGTGAAGCGTCACGGCCGACTTTCAGCGAGAAGACCCGGGTCGTATCGGACATGAACGCTAGTACCTGAAGATCGAACATGAGGCGCATGTGTTCGGCAAAGTCGTCAGGAACTCCCACCGGGGCTTCTGGGATTTGACGCTCCTGTCCGGACATGTTTTGCGCTTCGATGCGCTGTATGCGCTGCTCGAGCTCTCGAATGTTAGTCGTGTAGAGATCTAATCTATGCTGATCAGCTGCTCCTAGATCACGACGCAGGCCCGACATCTCACCCATGACCCAGTCGAGGATCGAGCGATCCGTCGCTAGGCGCTCTGCGCGCTGCTCCGGAGTACCACCTGCCCCAAAGAGCTGTTCGAAGACCGCTCGTGGATCACGTATCATCGGCAGCGGCTGAGTCGGGGATGCCCAAGAAATGGTGTCGGTGTATACGCAAGAGTACCCGTATGCGCACCCTCCTGCCTGATCGATGTGCTCAATTGTAAGTTGCATCGACTCGATCGGCGTTTCACCAGCCATGCTCTGCGCGTAGACCTGGTCAAACGAAGGGCCTGCAAAGACGTCTGATCCCTGTGTCTGCTTAGGATGTGCTTGCGTCAGGAACACTGCCGCTGTTCGGAAGTGGTCTCCGCCGATCTCTGCGGGTGAGAAAGCATCGGCCATCCGGGCATCGGTATCAGATACGATGGTCAGATATTTCCTGTACTGCTCTAGCGGATTCATCGATGAGAGGGATAAGTCAAAGTCCTTCCCCTCTTCTTTTGGTGACCACAGCCCTAGCGAGGCGCCAAGATCGTTACATCCGGCAGCACCATGAACATTCTCGATGGCGACAAGACGCGTGCTGTCTGCTGAGCGTCCTGCTTCTGTTGCACTTAGGGGACGGCTTGCAGGCACCATTGCATCAAGAAGCGGAAGGCCCATTGAGGCACCCATGCCTTTGAGCATCGTACGGCGTGAGATGTGTTTTCCGGTGATGAAATCCATCTTTGTTGCCTTTTCGAGGTTAGTTGCTGTTCGAAGTTAGTTCATGTCCGATTCAGTGACCGGCTGTTCGTCCACCATCGCTTGAGTGGCACGGCTACTTAAGAAGGCGGGAGAGTTTACTACTCCCAAAATAAACGAAGAGAGTCGATAGTCCTCTTCACTGGCTTCACGGGTGATCTGACGGATCGCTGGCTGATCGAAGTGCTCAACCCTGCGACCCAGAGCGTAGGCCATGAGGTTCTCAGTAAAGATTCTGTAGAAGACTTCTGGTCGTTCCAAGATTGCATCGCGCAGTCCCGACACTCCGGTGAGTTTGGATCCGTCGTAGAGTTCCGCCTCAGTGTCCACAAGAGTTCCACCGTCGCGGTTACGCCACACTCCCGTCACATCGAAGTTCTCGAATGCCAGCCCGATCGGATCGATCACATTGTGACAAGAAGAGCAGGCTGGATTCGCGCGATGTATTTCCATGCGCTCACGAACGGTCAGGAAGCGGCCGTCCGCTGCATCGTCTCCATCTTCCAAGGCTGGCACGTTGGGCGGTGGCGGTGGGGGCGGAGACCCCAACAGAACTTCCATGACCCACTTGCCGCGCAGGACCGGCGAGGTCCGGTTGGCGTGAGAGGTCAGCGTAAGGATGCTTCCGTGCCCTAGGATGCCACGACGGCGATCGTTCGGGTATTCCACTTTCTGGAAGTCAGTCCCCAGTATGCCACGGATCCCATAGTGACGGGCTAGGCGTTCGTTGACGAAGGTGTAGTCTGCCGTCAGGAGGTCAGTGATCGGGAGGTCAGCTTCTCTTATGTGGTCGAAGAGCAGCTCTGTCTCGCGGTGCATCGCATCGGCGAGGGTTTGGTCATAGTAGGGGTAACTTAGAGCGTCCGGTCTGATCTTCTCTAGATCCTGTAGACGCAGCCACTGGCCGGCAAATCTGGTTGCGAGCGCTTCTGCTTTCGGATCCGATAGCATACGGCGCACCTGTCTTTCGAGCTCGCGGTCGTCCGACAGGTCTCCATCGTCCGCCAACCGAACAAGTTCTTCGTCGGGTGGAGCACCCCATAGGAAGAACGAAAGCCGGGATGCGAGGTCTGAGTCGGCTATTTGGTAAATCTCGCCAGGCTTGACTCCGTCTGGAGCCTCTTCCATCCGGAAGATGAAATGTGGACTGGCCATGATGGCCTGCAGCGCAAGGCGGACACCTCCTTCGAATCCTCTTGTCTCTGAACCTTGGTCGTAGAACTGCATAACGCCGTCTACATCGTTTTGATCTACGTCTCGACGATATGCTCGTTCAGCTAGACGCCGGACGATGCTTTCGGCACACGGCCGTTCCTCCGAGGGAGCGGTCGGTCTGCACGAGAAGACAAAACTCCGGGTAGGTGTGTTGGAGACGCCTGTGACTTCGAAGGGTCCAAGGACCGTCATCCGCTGGAGATGCTGCTGGGTTGTTACTCCATAGCCGATCCCGATCTGGCCGTCCGCAAGAGTGTGCTCAATAGGACGAATGAGGTCGTCGACCTCGCCTTCAAACTGTTTGACAAACGCAGCTGTCACCCTATGTGGTCCTGCTGATACTTGAATTGAGTCAGTTCGGATGTTCAGCCCCGTTGGCTCAGATAAGTGCATCCATCGATCAACATCGAGGAGTGCGACACGCTCTCCATCGATCGAAATCTCAATCTGCTCAGTCCCCCAAGTACGCCCGAAGACCTCACCCTCGACCGCATCGTAGGGCATTATGTGGAAGACGTATTTACCGTCTGCCGGGAAGTTGTGGACGACAGAGAGGCCACCTCGCGTGCCGAACGGAGCGCCCTCAACCTGATCCTTTTGCCCGGCGATGCGTGGCATACGGTATATCGTGTTAGCTATCTCGGCTTCAGCATCACCCAGCGCGAGTCGGGCAATCTGTCCCGCTGCTCGGAGGTATCCTTCGATAACCGTGGTCGACGGCATTTGCACGTCTGCGATGTTGTCGAAGTTGTTCGACTTCGTGTCCAAGGGGAGATAAGAGGACACGTCGACCTGAATTCCGAGAAGGTGATCGACTGCTGCTGCGTATTCAGCTTGGTTGAGTCTCTGGAAAACGCGAGCCCCTGGTTCGGGGTTGTCTTCCCACGCGTCATCTAGACGGGTCTCAAGATCGTCGGCTAAGTCGGCGAGTACTGCCTCTTCTGGACGCCGTGCTCCTGATGGGGGCATCATTCCTGCTCTGAGCTTCTTGATCACACGCTCTGCGATGTCGGCGTGATTCGTCGCATCCTCCACATCGAAACCTTCGAGGACTAGGCCACCGCGCTGTCGCTGCTCACTGTGGCAGCGGGTGCAGTACTGCTCGATTGTCTCATTGGAGTCGGCGACCCTCTGGGTCCCAATCGCATCGGCGACGACGAGGGTGTCTGGATTCTCGATCCCGACGTCTCCGGCCAGCCCCATTAGGAGTAAGCCTGTGAAAAGCAGCGATGTTGTGGAAGCGTTCATTCCCGGCCTCAATCTCTTACCAACAAAGAGTCTACTCTGTGTACGCGAAAAGACACCGGTCCTCACAGTTTTTGCTGAGGACTGAGTATGCCATCAACGCACCCCGAATAATTTAAAGACCCACTATGGAGTAGGCCAGTGTGAAGTCACCGCCCTCTAGGTCGGAATACGCATACTGAGCTTGCCAATCGCGGGTTCCTTAATGCGAGAAGGGCAACCTGGGGTGCGTCGTCCGCCATTGGCGGACCGGTGATCGCCGATTTTCATGCTTAAGAAGAGCTTGGTTGTGGCCACCGGCCCCTTATCAGGCCGGTAGCCACCCGCTTGGCCTATTAGTTGCCGCTTACGACCGTAAAAGTGACGGTGTCAACCACCCAAGGCTGGAGTGGCACGTGCACTCCGTCCGCTACGACCGCGATCATGGTGTAATCGCCAGGTTCCACATCCTCGAAGGTGAATGTCGCGGATGCATCGCCCATGTGCACGATGCTCCCTGGAACAGTCGGGACAGGTTGATCGGCGGGGGTGAGTTCTGCGTTCAGGTACAGGTGGTGGTGTCCTGTTCCTTCTGTCAGATCACCCGCCGGCAAGATTGGCACAGTCGATGAAAGATTGACGTTGATTTGTGTGCCACTGATCTGAGCACCATTCATTGGTGTGACGATCGTGACTGAAGCGCTTTCGACCTCTTCCATCGAATTTTCAACCGCATCGGTATCACTTCCAGAACCACAAGCGATGAGGGATAGGGGCAGGGCAAGCGCTATGAGAGCTTTCTTCATGATGATTCTCGGCAGGGTCCACGAACTGAATCAGAAAAGGAAGGGAAAAGAACCAGCCCGTTCAGGCAAGCACACACTCCGCGATGATAGTCAGATTAATCGTATCGCTCTTCTGCTGGTGGACCGTTTTCTTGCTCTTCTTGGTCGTCAGATTTCTCGGGTGGACGAGGACGGTTCATCCGCAGTGTGACGCCACCGAAGAAAAGAGAGCCCGATCGGTTTATGGTGTGATCACCATCATAGAGATAGTCTGTGATCGCCTGGTCCCAAGACAAACCAGCCTTGCCCATCAACTCCATCCACGGTCCGTAGGCGGTTTCGTCCGGCGCCTCAGTAATTCCGCTCCAGATAGTGACATCCGGATCATAGCCACTCCCGTTACCGCTCGATCCCTTGAGCGGCATTTCGATTAGCACGCTGTCAGTCATTGGGAGATTGTAGACATCGGGGTCATAGCGTGCGCCATAGCGCTCATAGCGTGCATAGGCTCGCTGATTGAGGTCGTGGACATCACGGTTTGAATTAATGCCGCGAGTTATGTATTCCCGGATTGTGAATGCGGCGTCTTTGTGCCTTGGATATTCAGGGCTGTCCACATATCCGAAGCCGGGCATGAACCAACCTTTATTGAACCCCCAATTCCTCTCGGTTACTCGACCTCGACGGACGAGTCCACTGAACTCGGAAAAGAGCTGCACCACTTGATGGGAGGGATAGCCGTGCGGGTTGAGGAAAATGTCTGGCAACCAGGTCTTCCACAGTCGATCGCGGACTGTGGATTCTGGATAGATCGGATGGTCGGCTTCACCCCCTGAAGTTGCATCTTGCCCCAGGGGACCGAGATAACCGGCGTGCAAGATGTAGTCCGGGGTTATGCGATAGAGGTCGTAAGCGGTCTGCGCCCCGTCTGGGTTTAAAAAAGGATGGATGACTACGTTGACGTCTCTGAGTCTGAGGCTCTGATCGGGGTCGGTGAGCAGAAGCTCAGCATGGCGGAGCACATGACTGGTAGACGAGACCTCATTTGCGTGCTGTCTCGCTGAGAAGATTACAGTTGGCTTGAACGTTGTTGCCTTTGTGTGAGACCAGTGACTCGCCCTGATTTGGGGCATAAGATCCATCGCCCAAATATCCCTGCCGAGGTAGCTACGTCCTGCACGATACATTGTCGCTTCTGGAAACGCCTCTGCCATTTTGGCAAGCATTTCATCCCCCTCAGCAGGAGGTATGGGAGTATTCCATTGCACGATCCGATCGCCTTCATAGCTCCACGTTTCAGGAAGCAGTGTCCGCCAATCGGGCAGAGCCAAGGGTGTGCCGTTTGGTCTGATAAAGGCCGTCCTTCGAGATTCGGGATCCTGTTCATGAGTCCATTCGGCCCATAGCTCAATGGTCCCCAGGTCCTTCCATGCGAGCTCCGATTGGTACATTCCAGCTTCCCGGAGTGCCTCGATCTCTCCTGCAACGCCCGCAACCATCTCGGCCGATACCATGCGTTCATCGACTGACTGTTCCCTGGCTACCATGATCAGGCTGTCGCGCATGTCGCGGTCCGTATCGACGGGCACTCGAAGTGCTAGGTGAGATACGCCGGACTGGCCCGCTTTGACTCTCGCCATCCGTGCGGATGGTCTGGCTAAGCTGGTTTTTGGGATATCAAGTCGCTCCTGTCCATGTTTCCCGTCTGTTGTTTCGTATGAAACGACTATGGCCGGTCGTGATGTGGCGAAGCCGGTAACGCTGATTTTGGCCGTCGGTGCCGTCCCGTCTCCTTTTGGACGCATTACAGGAACAATTCGTCCTGGGAATTGGATTCCTTGGCCTCTAGAGTTGCGACCTAGCATGTCGAAGAACTCAATCGTGCCGAAGTAGATCTCCTCATGGAGGGCGTCCATCGGCGCGTGAATCTCGTTGTCCACACCCAGCCTGAAATCTGGTTCACTCATTTCGAGTTCGACGATCAGTTCACCAAAGAAGGGGGAGTCCGAGCTGCCCCCGCGTGGAAGCCCGTCGTGCAAGTCCATCACGTGATCGTACATCCTAGGTAGGACCGTAGCTTGGAAGTGGTCCCAGAACGTTTCTGGGTCTGTTGCAATCCGCTGATCTACGAGGATGTCTCCTTCTGCTTGGGCCCTAAGCCATCCAGTGGTTACCCGCACCTTTTCATAGTCCTCGAAGCGGTCAAAGTACGGTCGCATTACGTAGTGAGGCTCGAATATCTCAGATAGAATTTCAGAGCCTTCACGGTCTGTGACTCGCACGGTGTATATGGGTCCTTCCATCACCTCTTCAAAGCTTATTTGGTCTAGTTCCAATCCAAGATCTCTCGCTAGGACTTCATCTATTGGGAAGATCTCATGTAGCCAACGCACCGGTGTATGGATGGCCTGCTGAGGCCATTCTTCCGGAGGGTCGTTCCGGAGAAACGAGATCTCGATCTCACCAATCTCCTGACCTTCGATACGAGGTCGGATGACGTCATAAAGCCAGGAGTAACCCTGCTTGAAGGCGGAGAGAATCACGACTTCAGTGCCGTCGGGGTTCGCGCCGGCTTCAATGAGCGCTGCGTGGGTCTCATTGGCGAGACGCGTACGAACTTCAGGTGGCTCACTCAATCGAGCTTCGATCCTCACTGACCGACCATTCGCACTTGGGTACACATGGTTGCTCATCAGTGCGTGGAAACGAGCCACTTCCGAAGGGAAAGTTATTGCTTCCTCGTAGATTTTCGTGCTGGCGTTCAGGACGTCTCGATTGTCTATCTGAACCTCGACCTGATCAGTACCAAAGATGTTGATAGCTCTTGATTCGACCCATCCATCTAACCCTTCGGCTGCTTTTTCGACTGACATTAGGACGTTTGCTGCCACGATGTCCTCATCCTGGAGCGCCTGACCAATGCGGTTGAGCTTGTACATGCCCGTGGCTGCCTGACCTAAGGGTGTATGACCGGAGAGGGCGTCCCATAGCTCGCGTTCCACGTCATTGACGGTTGGCCTGTCCTTGCCCCGTTCGCCCAAATGCGGGAAGCCCATTGCCACTTGATGGAGCGCTCGCTCAGCTCCAGCATCGTCACCTCCGGTGATGACTACGGCGGATTTAGAACCAAAGGCATCAGGAACGATTTGGATTAATCCTCCGCCAGTCTCAATCGCGTTGAGATCAATCCGCCCGTCTTCGGATAACTGGTCGGTCAGGTGGTTTCCTTTTCCGGCTAGGATCATAGTCGGTCTGGACTCAGGGTTCTCTATCGATCCTGAGGGGTGCACTAGGGGGACGGTAAGCCCGGTCGACTCGAGGCCGAGTCTCGCCCCCAGTTCAGGTAGCCCTGTTAATCCGCTCATTCCGGGTACGAGGACCGCATCGACGCGATTGGGAATTGGGCTTCCTCCAAGCAGGCCTTCAGCTGTATATAGGTTCGAGAGGTCCAGGTTGTCCTTCGCTCCGGTACCCGGACGTGCCGAAATGGGGCCTGGCCGGTCGGGTGCCGCTCTGCCGGGCAGACGCATTGCCGGCCCTCCTGAAATGCGGACTTCTACGCTTGCAAGACCGGGATAATCCAAGGGATTGGATGCGCTCGGGGAATGCTCATCCTCGGTCGAGTCTGATTCCTTCCTGTAGCCTGTTGGTGAGACGCCGTCGATCGTAGTTAAAAAGTCGAAGGCGTTCGCTGCTGCCAAAGGATCGTCGGTGGTTACGTCGACGATCAAGCGTGTTATCCCGTCCTGGTTATTTCGCGCGCGAGCCTGGGAGATTCGGATCGATGTATCGTTAAGATCCTCGACCTGAAGCGCAGCTTCCAGATCTTCACGGACCTGAGACAACGGAGCAGTTGAAAGGGTGCGTGTGTGCGGGAGCACCCCGGAGAAGAGCCGCGCCGCAGCAAGGAGGCCATCGTCATCGCCTCCTATCACGAGCACCCAGACACGATCGTCCGACTCCACTACGGCTACGGCACCTTCGCCTGAATCGAGTGACGTTGGATCCAATCCCGGTGTGGTTATGCCTGCTATGGAAAGTCCGCTGCGGCCAATAACGATTGGGATCAGTCCGCCGTCTCCTCGAGACATCGGCAGGTCCATAGCCATCGTTTCGAACCCTAGTCGTGAAGAGATTTCGGCTCCGGCAGCTATCTCCGCTGTAGACGGTGTAGCTCCCATGACGAGTGACGCCTGCACAAAATCTGGAATTGAGTCTCCGTTAGTGTCGGCCACCATCTGACCCAGCTCGAAGATTTTCACTAGGTCGCCACTCTTTGTCTCATCTTGGGCCAGCCCTGCTATTGGGAAGCTTAAGCTGCCGGCGATAAGGATGAGGCATAGCCTGGTGATGAGGGGGCCGGGATAGGATCGGAGGTGCAGTGAAGACGTCATGTGAGACATCCTAGGTGTTAACTGTAGAACGTTGGACGGTGAAGCTATGTGGGCTCTGACCGGCCTACAACGCGCCCTGCTTTCTGCGCACTTATGCGCCGAAGTCTAGAGCAACGTCAAGCGAGGGTGAGGAGTGGGTGATCCCGCCGATTGAGATCAGGTCGACTCCTGACTCCGCGACTTCTCGCACTGTGTCTGCTGTTATCCCCCCAGAAGCTTCAAGAAGGACGCGCCCGTCCGCTATCTCGACAGCCGCTCTCATTGCTGAGGGTGCCATGTTATCCAGCATCACAATGTCAGCGCCCGCCTTGATCACCTCCTCGAGTTCCTCGAGCCTCTCGATCTCAACTTCGACAGTGATCTCTTCACCAACGCGGGTACGCGCCCGGCGGACAGCTTCGGCAGGAGAGCCTACCGCTTCTATGTGGTTGTCCTTGATCAGGACTTGATCGAATAGCCCCATCCGATGATTTGCTCCACCGCCGGCGACTACGGCCATCTTCTGTAACTCCCGGAGAAGAGGGACTGTCTTCCGTGTATCTATGATCTTTGCGCCGGTGCCTCGAACTCGGTCGACTAGTATCCGGGTTGCTGTTGCTACGCCACTCAGCTGGCCGAGCAGGTTCAGTGCCAGCCTCTCTGCAGAGAGGATGCTTCTCGCGTCCCCACTGATTGTCGCTAGTTGGGTGCCTGCTGATACAGTGTCACCGTCTTTGACTAAGGCGCCGATTTCAGCGTGACCATCGACGAGTTCGAAACAGCGAAGTGCTACTGCCAAGCCTGAGATACAACCGTCCTGTCTTGCTACTAAGTGGGCTGTGGCTTGGGATCCCTCAGCAATGGTAGCCTCAGAGGTGATGTCGCCGAATTCTCCGAGATCTTCGGCTAGTGCCGCCGAAAGGAAGCCGTCAAGGTCGATGATTTGAGGAGTTGGAGGTCAGCGTTGGTAGAATTTCCCGCGAATCAGACCTGAACCGCGAGCATACGCTCGACGGCTTCACGTGCTCGACCAGCGATCCCAGGAGCGATCGTGACCTCGTTCTTCATGTCACGCAATGCATCTCTGATATTTTCAAGGTTGATGCGTTTCATATGCGGACAGAGGTTGCAAGGTCGTAGAAATTCAGTCTGGGGAGATTCGGCGGCGACATTGTCACTCATTGAACATTCGGTAACCATAACGACTTGACGGGGTCGCTCGTTTTTTACCCAATTTATCATTCCGGCAGTAGACCCTACGAAGTCAGCCTCCTGCAAGACGTCGGGCGGACATTCTGGATGCGCGATGATCTGGATTCCCGGATTCAGGTTTCGATATCCCTGAAGTTCCTCGGCCGTGAAACGCTCGTGAACCTCGCACGAACCTTCCCATAAGATGATCTCGATCTCGGTCTGGGTTGCTACCCACCGACCGAGGTACTGATCTGGAAGGAAAATCACACGATCCACACCAAGCGATTCAACTACTTGAACCGCGTTTCCTGACGTGCAACAGATATCAGATTCCGCCTTCACTTCTGCCGAGGTGTTCACGTATGTGACCACGGGAACACCGGGGTATCGCTCTTTCAGTAGCCGCACGTCAGCGCCGGTTATCGCATCCGCTAGAGAGCACCCAGCTTGAGTATCGGGTATGAGAACTGTCTTTTCTTCGTTCGCGATTTTGGCTGTTTCAGCCATAAAGTGGACGCCCGCGACCAAAATTACGTCGGCTTCCGTCTCAGAGGCCATCCTGGCTAGGGCTAGCGAATCACCTCTAAGATCAGAGACGCCATGGAAGATGTCTGGTGTCATATAATTGTGCGCCAAGATCGCTGCGTTGCGCGCGAGCTTGAGCTCCTCGATCTCTTCGATGATCGGGCTAATAGCCGCGATCTCGGGGTCGGGGAGGATGCCACGCAGGCGCTCTGCGGGGCTTATCTGGATCGATGTAGGATTCAAGACGGTCACAAATTCAATACGAAACCGGGCTACAACTCTACGAAACACCCTCAGTGAAGCAATACACCGCTGCAGCCCTGAAGATCGGCTAAGATCGCGTCCGGCGCCATCTTCTTGTTCTTGTAGTTAAGGCCTTTACTAAAGTCAGCTCACGGGTGGGTCGTCATGCGTCCCCCACTTCTCCCACCATTTCCGAAGATAGAGTTGAGTCCTCATGAAGTTGGAAGGACGAGAACTAGTTCCATGCCATTCTCCCTGAAAACGGACCATGACTGTTGGCACGCCGATGTAATGAAGCGCTTGATAGTACTCCTCGGTTTGGCCCATCGGTGTTCGAAGATCAAGCTCACCGGTCATCAACATGGTCGGGGTCGTTACGTTGCCAACATAGAAAATCGACGAGCGGTCGATCCACTCGGTTGGGTCCTCCCAGAAAGGTGTTTCGAACGTTCTTGTGTAGCTGATGGCATCTGATGTTCCCATAGCGGACATCCAGTTCACGATCGGACAATTCGCTGAGGCTGCAGTGAAACGATCTGTGTTGCCCACGATATAGGTCGTCAGTATTCCTCCTCCTGAACAGCCATAGACGAATAGATTGTCTCGATCTATGTACCCGGTTTCCAGCATGTGATCGACACCCCGCATGAGATCCTGCATGTCAATGCCTGGGTAATCGTGCTGAATCGCATTTGCGAATTCGGTGCCATATCCGGTCGAGCCTCGAGGATTCGTATAAAGCACCACATAGTCGTTTGCTGCGTGCTCTTGGAAGGAAAAGTTGAAGCCCCCGTTATACATGCTGTGAGGACCTCCGTGGATTGCGAGCATGAGCGGGTACTGACGCAGCGAGTCAAAATCTGGCGGTTTCACGATCCATCCTTGGATGTCGAACGGTTCAGATCGGTACCATACCTCCTCGACTTCACCGAGTGTCACGTTATGTAGGATATCATCGTTGACTCTGGTGAGCCTTATTGTCTCTTCAGGGTTGCTAAGGTTCCAACGGTATAGATCTCCCGGCTCGTGAGCACTCGCGATGGTGCCGACTGCTGTGCCGTCATCCGAAAATGATGACAGAGTGACGAGGCTCGTACCATCCGTAATTTGCTCGACCCCTCCTTGGGTCGATACAGAGTGCAGGCTTCGGTAACCTTCACGAGAAACACTGAAATACAGGCCGCTCCCGTCGGGAGCCCACATAAGGCCACTAGACTGCCGGTCGTAGCCCCTTGAGATGCTTCGCTTCTCAGATCCGTCCCGGTTCATCAGGTGGATTTGGGAGTTACGGTAGGTGTCATCGTGCTCGTCACCTGAGATATATGCGATGAGTGATCCATCTGGTGACGGCACAGGAGAAGTGTCTGCCCCGCGCTCTTCTGTCAGCCTGCGGGTAGATCCATTAGAGATATCGACAGCGTAGATGTCGGACTCCTGCCAATGCTCTGGTGAATCCCAGTCCTCAGTTCTGTAGGAGGTGACATAGATCTCGTTTCCGTCTGGACTCCAAGCTACACCGTTGTGATTCCAGTCGCCGCTGCTTAGCTGGCGGGCTGTCCCCCCCTCGGCGGGGACTACAAAAAGGTGAGTCCATCCTGTGTCGACGTAACCACTACGATCACGCTTGTATCCGGCACGTTCTACGATTTTTGGTCCGGGTGTCCACGCCGCTCCACTAGGTCCAGCAGGAAGGTTCACACCGGCAAAGTCCGGTCGAGTGTCGACGCGACTGGTAAAGGCGATCGAGTTTCCATCCGGGGACCAGCGAACGTTACTCGGTCCGTTTTCGAGACGGGTGATCTGTGAAGTAGACCCTTCTGCGTCCATCCAACGGACATGGATCTGGGTTCCACCTGGCTCGCCCGGGGCGGTGAAGAGAATGCGGGTGCCGTCGGGTGACCACTGGACTCCACTTCCTTTTAGAAGGCTCCGGTTTTTAGAACCGTCTGCATTCATTATCCAGATTGAGGACTCTCGGCGGTCGTTGATCATGTCAAACCAAGAACGCGTGTAAACAACCTCAGAACCATCAGGAGAGATTTGTGGCCCAGACACGGTCTCCATGTCCATGTAGTTCTCTAGGGAAAGCCGCAACGTCTCTTGGGCGGTCATGGGCCCCGCCAATGCTGTTGTGAGCGAGGCAAGGAGACCTAGTCGGAGCCGGATAGGTTTGACACTGGACACAGTCATGGTTTCTACCTCAGTCCGTCAGCCTTTTTGGCCTGGCCAGGGGGGTGATGCTGCCCCCCATTTGTGGGATTCGACAACGAACTCAAAATGATGAATCTCATCGGTGAAAGACAAGATACGTATCACTTGAGGCGAGAACCATTTGATGGCCTGTTGATACAAGACCAAGAAACGGCTCCTTAAGCATAGTTCCGGCGAGTGGTCACGTGCCTTCTCGGGAAAATCTCATATCGTACACTCTTCCTATACTCAATGAGAGCCCAATGATTTCGCCGGCCTCATCTCGGCGGAATCGGACCATTCGTCCCCCTGAACGAAATCCGTCTCCGTAAACAGGGTGCACCTCGAACCTGTTATTGGGTCTTTGCCAGATTTCTAATCCGTCCTGGGTGGCTTTGACCCTGTAGATCGTTTCTGCTTCCTCGCTTCTATAATCGCCTTCGAATTCGTTGAGTTCCGATGGGTTGGGTGCCCACGTTGCAACTTTCTCGAAGCTGCGCTCGGAGTACTGCCAGTCTTCGACTTCGAATCCGATGACCTTACCGGCTCTGCGCTCGAAGATGTAGCGACGATCTCCATTTCCAACTTGGAACTCTGAACCGGATAAAGGGAGCAGTGCTGTCGCTCCCGAATAAAGCACTCCGTTTCGACTCGTTATCCGCATGGGAAGACCCGTCATGGGCTCGCGGTAAAGTCCGACAAATGGCTCCAGATTGAAAGCGGCAGATTCGGCTCTATAGTTTGGCGTGTTTGGGTCCTTGATAGCGTTACCGAGGAACGCGCGTGCGATGCTTTGTCCGGTAACTCCAGTCGATACATTAGATGCGTTACAGAGCATGGCTACAGATATGCCCTGTTCAGGGAATCGACCCAGGAATGCTCTGTATCCAGCGGTCGATCCCGTATGGGTAACGGCCTGAACGTCCCCGAGCGATGATAGCATCAGGCCGCCGGCATAATTGATCTCAGAGCCATCGCGCAGGACCCCGGGCTTGTGCATGAGTGTCACGAAATCCTGTCCCCAAGGACCACCTGTCGTGAGCACTTGGTTCCAAATGCCTAGGTCCCCGACCGTCGTCAGTATGCCTCCGTTTCCATGGACGTACTCCACTGGACGGTTGATCTCCCAACTGTTTTCTGTCCGGTTGTAAGCAGAAGAGCGGCCACGAATGATACGACGGTGACTGTCGCGCCACTGTGTATTTACCATGCCGGCTGGTTCGAACAGATGAGTTTTTGAAAACTCGGCGAACGACGCTCCACTGGCACGGTCTATTACTATGGCGAGCAGGTTGTATCCGCTGTTGCTGTATGAGTATTCGGTTCCCGGCTCGAAGTTGAGCTGGGTTTGGCGACTGAGAATGTCTAGTACGTCGTCATGATCGTGTGCGCGATTCTCACGTCCCCAGCCCGATATCGAAGCAATGCTTCCCCAGTCGCGCAGGCCACTGGTGTGAGTCATGAGATGATGCAGTGTGATCCTTTTTCCGTAGTCTGGAATTTCAGGAACCCATCGCCGCACATCGTCCTCTAGCGAGAGCATCCCGTCGAGAACTAGAAGGACGACTGCTGCAGCGGCGAACTGCTTCGATACTGAACCTCCTTCGAAGATTGTCTCTGGCGTATTCGGGATGTCCCACTCCAGGTCAGCCATACCGTATGCGCGCTCGAATAGTGTCTCACCGTTTTGTGTGACCCCGACCGAGCATCCTGGAGACATTTCCGAGTCCCACTGAGAAAAGATGTCATCAACACGCGACTGGATCGACGAGTCGACTTGAGTAAGTACAGGGGCAGGAACTACCGCTATTGCAGCAGTAGCGAATGCGATCTTGATGAGGTGTCGCGGGCTAGGCTTCGTCATTTTGGTCACTCGGTTACGGGAGTGTCTCCTCCCCCATCTCGCAGGTGAACGTCGAGCCATGCGGTCCAGCGGGCCCAAAGGTCGAGGATCGTTCGGCGGCTGGCCGGGCCATGATCCTCATACGGGTAGAGATACATTGAGGCGTCTTTTCCAAGCCCGTTCAGGGCGTGGAACATACGAGGTGCGTGGTCCAGTGCCGTACCCACGTTCTGATCTATCATGCCATGATAGATCAGCAGGGCCCCGGTCATGTTGTTTGCATGGAAGAACGGTGACATTGAGGTGTAGACGTCTTTGGCGTCCCAAAAAATACGCCTTTCGCTCTGGAACATCAGCGGAGTGAGCGTGCGGTTGAAGTTTCCGTCTCCAGCTATGCCCGCTTTGAAAAATGGAGTGTGCACCATTGCGTTAGCGGTAGAGAACGATCCGTACGAGTGGCCTCCGATACCAAGCTTCTGTCGGTCGATGAGCTGACGTCGATCCAGTTCGTCGATCACAGCTGCGAGATTATTCCTCAGATCATGCTCGTAGTTGTTGTTCATCTGACCGGATTTCCCGACTATTGGCGCGTCTGGTTCCACCACTGCGTAACCGAGTTGGACTAGGTACTGCATTGAGCGAGTACCAAAGTTTGGAAACGCATTTTTGTTGTAGGTTCGCCCACGCTCGTCATAGCTCTCTTGGTCAGTGTACTCGCGGGGATAGAACCAGAACATTGCTGGTAGGCGCGTGCCCTCCTGGTAACCTGGAGGAAGGGTCACGTTGACCAAGAAACGGAAGCCATCCGGGCGCTCTACCGTGAAGCGTTGTCTTGGGGCGTTTGTCATTTCTGGGGTGTAATCGACGTTTTTCGTTAGTTGAGTCATACTGCCGTCTTCGACCCGATGGGACTGCGCGATCTCGGTTGGCGATTCTCGTGACACCACAAAAGACCCGGCGTCGGCGTCGAGGATTGATACGACCCTAACGTATTCGCCGTCATTTCCTGCTTCGAAGATCCGTGTCTTGTCTCCGGTTCGGATTTCGACTCGATCTATGAAGTTTCTCGGGCTCTCAACCATTGGGTCTTCGTTGTACTCGTTTCCGAAGAGGAAGACCGATGAACCGTCAGCGGATGTCTCGACGATTTGAGCCTCGCTTCCCCCACCGTCGAAGCGACCAATGTTAGGCACGCGACCACTTCCGTTAACCAGTGAGCCGGGATTCCCGTAAAAGTCGTCCGATTCATACTCGGCGATCGTGTATTGTGTCTCTGCATCAGCTAGGTCGACAGCGTAGTGTTTGATCTTTCCAGTGGGAGCATTCCGACCTGATCCGCCACCACGGGGACTCTCTGTTACGAAGAGCATCGAATGATCGGCATTGAAGAGGTGAGAAGACATGCGAGAGCTCGTCTCGTATACGACCGATAGAGAAGAACCGTCGAACGGTGGAGCCCACAGCATTACCCTGTCTGAGCTTCCATTACGTTCTTCTTCTCCTTCTTCAGCTGCCGCTTCCTGCAGGAACGTTAGCCCCGCTCCGTCAGCTCTCCATGTTAAGTTGCGGCGATCCGGCTCATCAGACTCGCCACCCACCCCAGGGGCCGTCGGCAGGTTACCATCAAGTCCTGTTTGTGTGTCTTCGTCTGCTAGTTCAACTAAGGATGCCCCACTTCGGTCCCATACCTGCTCGACGTGACCGAAGGAACGAACAGGAACGACGTAACTGAAAGGCTTTTTCATGATTTCGACACGGGCATGCTGTCCGGTCGGCGAGAAGTCGAAACTAGTGATCATTGCAGGATCACCGATCTTGGTGACTTCGCGGTTGTCGTGAGCGATGACCGCCAGTTGTCCGGTTGCGTGCCACTCAAGAAGCTCTTCGTCGTATGGCGTTGCCATAAGGCTCGCATACGTTCGAAGCATGTTCTCTCCCTCTTCGGTTTGCTTCACCTGCGGACCTGAAGGAATACGTGAAGGAAGAGGACGAGTAATGCGCTGATCTGGAACTAAAATGGTAGCGATTTCTTTTCCATCGTTTGTCCATTCGAAACCCGTAACCATCGTTGCAAGAACCGGCTGGTCAGTGATTCTTTGACTACTCCCATTATTTGGATTTGCGACGTAGATATGGGTTTCGTCATCGGTATGAACGTAGAAGGCGAGGTGCCCTCCGTCCGGTGACCATGTGGTGTTCGATATGCGCGCTCCACTTGGCACGGTCACCTCCGTTACCGAGCCATCCGAAGCTGACATTACGTTGACGCCGATGCTTGAACGGATCGTGAGGTTACGATGCCTGTTAGCCGAATAGTCGATGAACACTCCGCCGAGTTCGTCGAAGTCCTTAGAGAAGCGATCCATCGTGACGGGCCCGTCGCCGATCTCATGGAAGAACCACTTCTTGTCGGGACTAACGTTTGTCAGTGTCACGTTGAGATATCGTGGGGCGAGAACCATCTCAGCGATGTCATTAGTAGGGGCCACAAAATTCTTGTCCGCTAGAACAGCTTGCGGGTCGATCGACTGTCCGACGACGGCAGAAGCCGAGGCGCTCATGACTACGGCGGCAGTTGCGCCCATTCTTAGCAAGGTCTTCAACATCACTCACTCTCCGACGAGTTACATCTCAAGGATTGGGTCGGACAAGTTGCGTTTATCGTGTCGATCTGGACAGGTGCCGGCGTTGGGCTCGGACTACCCTCGGGTTAGGTTCCTTAGCTGTAAAATTCCCCCTTATTAAGAGGATGTCTGATGACTGTTCGCATGAGTGCGACGCTGATTAGCGTCTCCATCGTGCTAGGTGCATGCTCCAACTCTGCTTCGTTCGAGAATGCGGCCCTTGACTCCGACGACCAAAAAGCCTCCTACGGCATTGGCCTCAATGTCGGCCAGCAGCTGGTTGATGCCAGCGAGCGTCTGGATCGAGCTGCTTTCATGAGGGGGATTGAGGACGCACTTCAGGGTAGCGAGCCTGACATTGAAGGCACTGAACTTCAGGCCGTTCTGCAGCAGTTCGGCCAAGAGATTCAGGAAGCTGCGGCGGAGCAAAGGGCATTGCAGTCCGAGGAGAACCTTGCCGAGGGGCAGGCTTTCCTTGAAGAGAACGGACAGCGCGATGGCGTGATGACTACGGAGAGTGGCCTGCAGTATGAGATGCTCCGTGAGGGCGATGGCGTTTCACCCTCAGGAGGAGAGGACGTTCAGCTCCATTACCGTGGCTCATTGATCGACGGAACGGAGTTCGACTCTTCTTATGAAGGTGAGCCAGTAGTCTTCTCAAGCGCGCCCGGTCGTCTTATCCCGGGATTCACTGAGGCACTTCTTCTTTTGAGTGAAGGGGGGCACATCCGGGTTTGGATCCCCTCAGATATTGCATACGGGCCGAATGGTTCCGGTGGCGTCATTGGTCCAAACGAGACGCTCATCTTTGAGATTGAACTCTTCGAGGTGGTCGAGTAAGGGACGACAGTTAACCTCTGATTTTTCCCTCCCGACTAAGCTAGTCGGGAGGGAAGTCGGAGGGCCGGTCAAAACTCGACCGTCAGCGATTCTCTGCTTCGGACCTGCGAGCGCGGTATACGTCACGTGCTTCGTCGAATTGGCCATAAACGTGATCTTTTTCCATATCAGATCGCCAGTAGGGCCAGATCTCAGCCATCAACTGCAGCTTGTCTATCCATGCCAAGGCGTAGTCTGCTGCCTCTACGGAGCGGACGGGGGCACCATCAACTTGGACCCAGATTGGATTCGTAGCAGCTTGAACCCAATCGATATCCATTGGGAAACTCTCTCCCTGAATCCCGTTCACACGCACGTGATACCAACCGGATTCAGCGGGCTGAAATGATCGTTCGAAGGAAAGGCTTGTTCTCTCTCCACTAAATGGAATCGACGCTATTACTGATCCATTAAAAACTATTTCCGCCTGTTCCAAGGGTGTGACGGATGTGACCTCGAGCGAGGCGACTACGCTTTGTCCGCTAGAGAGTGAGATTGTCTGCCCAGGTATCTTTCCGTTTATCTCGAACTGAACGAGCGGCCCGTTTGACATGAATGCGTGCCCGTTCTTCATCCCGTCCAGCCAACTTTCCATCGTTAGCTGGTTGTCTTGAACGTGCACGTAGGTTCGGACCGAGCCGACTAGTGGTGTGGTGTGCAGATTGCTAATCGAGTCTTCACCGCCAACTAGTGTGGGCCGTAGTCCGTTTGACCATGCGGCATACAGTGGGGGCCAACCGTTCTGAGATGTGGACCATTCGACCGCGTCGGCCGTCATCAGTGCGGCATCAACGATGAAGCCTTTGGCGCCTCCGAGGCCTCCCTCGAGAGGGTCGTCATTGAAGAACGAATGGACGTAACCAGTCCAAGCACCTTGTCTCTTGGCTTTTCTGAACATGTCCGTATTGGACGGGTAAAGGCTTTCTATTCCGGTCCCTTCGTAGCCCGTGGTAAAGGGTGAGATCAGGTGCTCCTCCATCCCAAACATGAAGACGTGACCGTAGAAGGGGGGTCGGTATTCTTGACCCACCACCAGTACCATTTCTTCTGTTGACAGAGGGTGTGCTCCACCTCCGGGGACAAAGTACTGATAGTCTAGAATCCGGTTGTCTTTGTTGGCGATTTGCTCGAGCACGATGTCCTGATCCTCCGCGTCGGACATCATCATCATGTTCTCAAGAGAGTTGTGTAGGTTCCCGCCGTAGTTGGCGTGGACATGCGTTGATCCGTTATACCATCCTTTCGACGCCATATCGATCATTTTTTCGAGTTGAACTGTTACAGCAGCGGTTTCTCCAGCATTGATCGTGATGGTTTGATCAATCGGGACATGCTCGAACCCTTTGACGACGATCAGGCGAGTCTCTCCAATGGGCAACTCTACTTCAAATGATCCTTCATGGTGGAAAGCGCCGACCCGTGCTCGTTGTGGCATCCGTGCGTACTGGTTTGATGGGGCGTAGAACTTCCCGTCTGAAGCGATAACATGGACTCTCGTAGCTGTAGGTTGATCATCGCTTCCTAGGGTGGTCATGCTCAGCTTGCCCATCTGGTTGAGCCACCGACGACCGCTGATGTTGACGTCTACGATGCGACCTCCATAGGTCTCAAGGAGACGAAGCCGGGGCAGGCCGTTCTCACCGTTGTTATCAATGAAGGAAATCCACTCACCGTCGGGTGACCAGCGCGGGTGAAAGGCGTCGTGTTGGAAGAAAGTCATCTTATAGGGCTCACCACCACCAGTCGGTTGGACATAGAGGTTATTGAACTGGTCGGCGGCACCACGCGTTGAAGAAAAGATGAAGCGCCTGCCATCGATCGAGACGTCAGGTTGAGTTCGGTACAGTGTCTGCTCGGCTAATACTTGGACTCGGTCTTCAAATCCATCCGCTTTGGCGGGGACACGAAAAACATTGCCACTTCCTAATGCCGCGTCTCGGTTGGAGACCAAGAGCAAGTCTTCACTGTTGGGGAACCAGGTCGGGTTTATGTGGATGTCCTCTGACCCAAAGTAAAGTCGGTCTTTTCCGAAGCTGTTATCGCCGGTGATCGCAATGGGATCTCCCGACCAATTTCCATCTGCGAAGTCCTGCACGAAGACGTTGAAATATCCCGTAGGTTGAGTAGATACGTATGCGACGCGAGTCCCGTCCGGACTGAAGGATGGATCCGAGTATATCTCCTCGTTGTTTGTGAGAGGGTGAGTCTCACCCGTCTCGAGATCGAGTATTTCCAGTCCGATGGACCGGCCGTGGTCGTCAGCCGTGTAGATGAGCCACCGCCCGTCGGGAGAATAGTTCGGGGAGGAGTAGTATTTCGGTCCTGTTACCAGTTCGACAGCTAGCCCACTTTTTATGTCAACCGACCATATCGAGCCATGCATGGAAGCCACCAAGCTTTGCCCATCCGGAGCCCATTCCGGAGCCCACGGAGAGGAGTTTACTGCGGGTGGCAGGTAGAAATTGTGCATGTAGTTCCCGCCCATTTTCGCTGCGGGGTAGGAGCCAAAACGCTCCTGCGCAGAGATGGGTACTAGGACGACAAGCGAGAGTGCTGCGACGAGGCAAAGCCACCTGACCTGAATCAACGGATCCTCCGGGGTCGTTTAAACGGGTGTGCAACCTGGGCGGCGAAGCAAGCGCCATCAAGTGGAACGCTAGCTCCACAAGTTGTGAGAACTATCTTGGTGAACAGCAAAAGATCCACGAATAGAGGCCCACAAATGCCATCAGTACGAGCCCACACGATCACTCTTGCCTGACACTGACTCCTGCTGAAGCTATGGACTTCCGCGCTGGCCGGATGGCTAGCCTTGGGCTCAGCAGCCCTCGGAGTTATTGCCGTTTTGATCTTTGTCGATCTGTCACCTCGAGTGCAGGGAGATTTTTTCTTTGCGCATGACGACCCGCAGATGCAGGCCGCGCGAGAAGTGGCGGATGCATTCCCTGGTGGGGCTCAGTTAATTCTAAGAGCGACGGTTCCCGGTGCAGATGTTGCCGGTCATCGTAAGGAGATTGGCGAGCTAACTGATGGTCTGCTGGCCGTCGATGGAGTTGAGGGAGGGTTCAGCATTACGACCGACGATCCCGAGAACAGTCCATTGTTCGAACGGATCCTTCGGACCCGGGATCCGGGTGCGACCAATATCGTACTGCAGGTCGACGGAACGGATCCTGAGTTACTGCTGCCCAGAATCGAAGCAGTTGTCGATACACATGAGTCGGACCAACTCAGTATTGTGATTTCTGGTGTTCCGGCGATAGTGGAAATGGTGCGCAGGAGTTTGTACCGGGACCTGGTAGTCTTCAGTTCGGCTGCCATCTTGGTCTTTGCCCTATTGATTGGAATCATTTATCGCGAAGTGGCGATTGTCGCTGGTACCATCGCGACGTGTCTAGTCTCGGTATCTGCTACACTGCTAATTGTGCAGGCGTTGGGGATGGGGATTGGTCTTCTGACGGCAAACCTCGTAACGATCGTGTTCGTGCTTACGCTCTCCCACGTGGTCTTCCTGACAGCGAACTGGCGTTCAGCAGTAGGAACAGACCGTCCGATCCTTATGCGAGATGCTCTTTCCAAGACATTGGAAGGCTCGTTCTGGAGCATGACGACGACCTTTCTGGGTTTCGCGAGCCTTCTGATAGCGACCGCGCAGCCGCTCCGTGAACTTGGGATGGCCGGTATGGTGGGGACGCTGATTGCCTTTACGACCGCCTATGTTGTCTACCCAAGTGTGCTGGGGAAGTGGGCGCGAGTGCGAGCAACGTTGGGAAGCAATGTCAGAATACCTTCTCTCGGGAGAGGGAAGGGGACTGTGTGGGGTGCCGTCTTCTTGTTTGGCTCCCTTTCACTTGGTTTGCCCCAGCTTGATACCGATCCGAGCCTGCTCGCATACTTTGCTCCGGGATCTGAACTTCGTGAGGGCCTAGCGCTCGTAGATTCAGACGGTGGAAGCAGCACGCTAGACATCGTCGTCTCAGTCCCAGGCGGTGGGACAGTCACATCACGAGAGGCCTATCCAAGATTCGATGCGTTGCAGTCGGAGTTCGAGGCAGATTCAGCCGTTGGCGTTGTGCTTTCGCCTACCGTGATTGTTGACCACGCTCGAACGATCCCTCTGGCAGGCCTTTTCCCCGTAGAGACACTTCTCGACTTGGCGTCCTCGGATGCGCTCGGGAGCATTGCGCTTGGGTTCGTTACTCCGGATAGGGATCGAGTGCGGTATTCGCTGCGTATGCGTGAGAGAGTCGAAGAGCCGAGGGAGGAGGTTATGGCTCGGCTGACAGAGAAGGTGGAAGAAGCTGGGCTTCACACGGAGACCATCGCTGGCCTCTATGATTTGCAGGCCCAACTCGCTCGGCTGATCGCTTCGTCTCTGCGGATAGGTATCGGTGGACTACTGATGCTTTTTCTCGGCATTTCCTTGATCGTCGCACGTTCCGGGTTTACCGCAATTGCTATGTGGGTCTGTCTTGGTGTAGTTCCGCTGGCGACTCTAGGCACCTTCGGTCACGCAAGAATTGCGATTGATATCATCACCTCACCAGCAGCAAATATCGCCCTTGCGATTGGTGCGGATTCGATGATCCACTTGGTCATTCGTGTGCGGCGGTTGGCCGCCCGAGGAGTGAGTAGCCCTTGGGCTGATGGAGTCGCGCAGATCGGACGTCCGGTTATGAGTGCTTCTACCATTATCTGTGTCGGTTTTGGGATCTTCACCCTGTCCTCTTTTCCACCAACCCAGCGTTTCGGACTAGCGGTGATTGTGGGTACCATAGTTGCAGCGACGATGGCGCTGGTAGTGCTTCCCCACCTAAGACACAGTCATTAAGAACACCTGAACCCTACTGCTATGAACAAGCAATCCAGTACGGGACTCGAGCGGAAGCTCGGACTCCTAGGGCTGGCCGCCACGGGCATCTGTTCAATGCTCGGCGCGGCGATCAACATTATTCCTTTCATGCTGCAACGGAATGTTCCCGGAATAGGACCCTACGTGCTTCCCGCATACCTGTTCGCGGCGGTACCGGCGATTCTGGCGGCTCTCGCGTATGCGACTCTCTCGTCTGCAATGCCCAGAGCTGGCGGGAGCTACGTCTTTGCAAGCCGTGGTCTTCACCCATACCTCGGATTTGTCGCCAGCTTTTCCCAGTGGTTTGGTCTCTCAGTGGCGATAGGTGTAGTCTCGTATGTAATGATCCCGTTCATCCGAGACGCAGTAGGGGCGTTCGGAATGGAAGGGTTGGCCATCGCTCTAGATCAGGGGCCGGTGAGAGTAGGATTGGCTCTAGCGTTCCTGTGGACGTCGGTCGGTATAAACATGCGTGGTGTTGGTAACGTCGAGCGGGTTCTCGTTCCGTTGATGTTCGTGATGTTCATCCTCGGGGGTGTCGTGATAGTCACTGGTTTCATTTTTGATCATGCTGACTTTGCGGCCGGGTTGATGGCTAAGGAGGGAGTGCTCGTCCCGGATGTTGAGCCGCAATTTTCGTGGAGCGGACTCTTGGCCGCATCAGCGATTCTTTTTTCTAGCTTCATCGGATTCGATTCGATTGCCCAGGCCGGTGGTGAGGCAAGGAACCCAGAGCGTGCGTTGCCGATGGCGATTGGGATTGCCGTTGGAGTGGTAGGTCTCTTCTACTTCATGTTTACTGCAGCGGTTTACAATACGGTGCCATGGCAGTTTGTAGCGGAGCGAGCGCAGACTCAGGATCTCACCGCACCGGGCCTGTTGGGCTATGTACTTGAACCGCACTGGACGGCTCTGATCGTTGCAGGTGCGGCTATCGCGCTCATCAACGATCTGCCAGCTATGCTGCTTGCGGTTTCTCGCCTGATGTTCGCTTGGGCGGAGGATGGGGTATTTCCTAAGGGAGTGGCGGGGGTCCATGAGAAATGGAATACACCACATATAGCACTGATCCTAAGTGGTTTGATGGCAACAGTTGCAATCCTCGGTAGTCATTTTGCGGGGGATTTCTTCTTGGGTGTCGACATCTTGGTGACGTCGATGCTTGTGAATTTCGGCGTGATGTGTATCACGGTGCTCAGCCTTCCACACCGTAATCCTGAGATTGCGTCACGCATGACTGTGGTTCGCAAGAGATCCATGCAGATACCGTTGGCTTCTTTGGGAGCTTGCCTGCTCGCTCTGTTTCTAGGTGTGCATCTCTGGAAGGACCTCACTGCAGTGCATTCGGCTTGGTATTTTCACTCTACTCCACTGTGGCTCGCGGTGATGATTGGAGCTTCTTTGGTTTATTTCCGTGAAGTAGCGAAGTTGAAAGCAGACGGGATCGACGTGGACGCGATCTTTTCGGATTTACCCGCTGAGTAATGCTCCCGACTTGTGCGGATGGGTATCATAGTAAACAGCGTAAGAACGGAAGGACGTGATGGGTAACGTTGAGCGCATTGAGCTAGCACCCGGGTTGGAAATTTCCCGGGTACTCACGGGCCTCTGGCAGGTCGCGGACATGGAGCGAGACGGCGGTGTCGTTGACACTGCGGCTGCGGCTGCCGAGATGCGCCGCTACGTCGAGACAGGACTGACCACTTTCGATATGGCAGACCATTATGGGTCTTCGGAAGTGATAGCGGGCCATTTTGCCGCTGGAGCACCCGATGAGGCTCAATTTCTCACCAAGTGGGTGCCAAAACCTGGTCCCCACTCACCTGAGGATGTTAGAACTGCCGTCGAGACTGCTCGCTCTCGTTTGCAGGCGGACACAATCGACGTGCTTCAGTTCCACGCGTGGAGCTATAGCGACCCGGCTTGGCTCGACTGCATGTTCTATCTTCAGGATTTACGTGACGAAGGGCTAATCCGTCATCTAGCGCTGACCAATGCGGATACTGCCCACCTGAGGATGCTCCTCGACTCTGGGATAGAGATCGTTTCGAACCAAGTCTCCTATTCGCTGCTCGACCGCAGAGCTGCAGGGGCGATGGCAGAGTTGTGTGGGGAGAGGGGTGTCAAGATTCTGGCTTTTGGCACGGTGGCTGGTGGCTTCTTTAGTGAGCGCTGGTTGGGGGTCGCCGAACCCCGGATGGACCAACTGGAGACTTGGTCTCAGATGAAGTACAAGCGTTTCATCGACGTCGCCGGTGGATGGGCACGCTACCAAGAACTTCTTCAGACACTCGGTCGGGCGTCTGAAAGACTTGGGGTATCGATCGCCAACGTGGCTTGTCGATGCATGCTTGAAGCCCCCTCCGTGGGTGGCATCATTATTGGTGCACGGCTAGGCCAAAGCGAGCACATCGAGGAGACATTAGGCCTCTTTGGGTTCGAAATCGACGCAGAGAGTCGAGCAGAAATTGATTCCGCGGTAGCGGAGTTTGATGCGATTCCGGGAGACTGCGGAGAAGAATACCGGAAACCCCCCTTCCTGACTGCCGCAGGCGACCTCAGTGATCACTTCGACGAGGCGCCCGCGCCATATCCGGTGGTGGAGGGGCCGGGTGACCGCACGCGAGCGCTTAGCGGAACGGTGTGGGAGGATCTTGCCGGCTTCTCTCGGGCGGTCCGAAAAGGTGATCGTATTTTCATCTCTGGCACAACGGCGACTCATCGCGAACGCCTTATCGGTGGAACTGATGCTGGATCGCAGGCCCACTTCTGTCTCGACAAGATCGAAGGTGCGATCCAGTCGCTCGGCGGCACTCTCGATAACGTTGTAAGGACGAGGGTTTACGTCGCGAACGCCGATGATGCGGGGGCTGTCACACGAGTCCATGGGGTCCGCCTCGGGCACGTTCAGCCTGCGAACACCCTAGTCCTCACGGGGCTGGTCGGAGACGGGTACCTTGTCGAGATCGAAGCTGAGGCGGTCATTGATGTGGGGGATCCTTGCATCTGACGATAGGCTGTCCGGTCCCCAATTGGAGTCGGTTGAGGTACGACTACACCGTGATGCGGAACTACCAGGTCGACGTTGTCGGAGGTCTCCCTCGTGTCCCGCATAAGAGTGCGGAACCTGATAGGGTTTGTTCGCTATAGACTTGGGTAACCGATCGTAAACTAAGTTTTCGCAGCCTTCAGGTACCGACGCGCGAGTTGAGCCACTCGCTCCTCACCCTCCGCCTCTGCTCGTTCCAGTATGGCCTCTACTTCCTGAACTAGTGATGGATCACCCCAGCCGTACCCGGTCGCTATTTCTGCAGAGCGGGATTCGCCCTCGTCAGCTCCTTGGATGAGGGCCCAGGCAGCGGCCTCGGCGTAATAGGGAGAATCCGCATCGGGTAGTCGGAACTCAGGCTCCTTCTGGTGATCATCTTCTTTGACGAACGCTCGTGACATGTTAGCTGGCCGCTTTCGGGAGCCGGATTTCCGGATTTTCAGGATGCGCTCGATAGAGCACGATAGTGCGACCTATCGTCTGTACTGAATGCGAACCGCTAACTCGTGATGAGAGTTCTCCTGCGGCATCTTTGACATCCAGTGGCGCTGACTCTTGAAGTTTGACCTTGAGGAGTTCTCGTCTATTGAACGCTTCCCTTACAGAAGTCAGCACGGATGGCGAGATACCCTCTGCTCCTATTAGCACGACCGGCTTCATATGGTGAGCGAGTTTTCGGAGGTGCGCTCGCTGCCGTGAGGTGAGTTGGTCCATAATAATAGACTCTTATTTAAGAAGAGATTCGGACAGGTACCCGCCAGATCTCACTTGGTTATTCTTTGATCCGCTCCAAAGCCGTAGTTGCTGACACGTTACCTGCAGCGGCTGCACGTTGGTACCAGTAGCGGGCGATCGAGTGACTCTGTGGAACTCCGCGACCTGCTTCGTAAGCTTCCCCGAGTCGCAGAGCCGGGATTACATCTCCCGCTCGAGCTGCACGTAACCACCAGGCCGCAGCTCGTCTAGGATCCTGGCCTACTCCACGACCATCACGGTACATGTTGCCGATGTTGTGAGAGGCTAGGATGTGGCCTGAGTCGGCCGCTCGTCTATACCAGCGCATAGCCTCACCATAATCTTGAGTCACACCGAGCGATTCGTCGTAAGCCGTACCCATCAAAAAAGAAGCCTCGACGTCTCCGGAGGCTGCCAGGTTACGGACCTCATCAATGACACCTGACGCAATCTGTTTCGCGAGTGCGGGTTTGTGAGGAAATGTCATCCTGCCGGTCGAATGAACACGCGCAATCCACATGGTAGCTATAACGTCACTGGAGTCCGTTGCTTCGAGCTTTAGGAGTCGGCTCGCCTCTTGCTCGTTAACTTGACCAGAGACACCAGTGTAGAGTTCGATTGCTTCAAGAAGCCCGATACCTGCTAACGTCTGTTGAGCGGTGCCCGGGGTAACCCATGGTCCGGCCGTTAATCCGATTAGAAGAACGATGAGCCCCGGGATTCTTCCCGTTCTTTTGCCTCTCAACTTGTTGCTATCGTGTGTGGCCCCAAATCGGACAGTGACGGGGCTCCGACGGCACGCATCGTTATTTCCATTTCTCGGGTCAAGATATCTAGAGCTTTCTCTACTCCTTCTTGGCCAAACGCACCCAGACCCCACAAGTAGGGTCGACCGACCGCTACAGCGGTTGCACCCCGAGCGATCCCTTTTACGATGTCGCTACCACGCCTAAACCCGCTATCTACTACTATCGGAATGCGGCCCGAAATTGCTTCTGAGATTTCTGGAAGTGCATCGATTGTCGCTTGTCCAGATCCCTCGGCCCGTCCCCCGTGGTTAGAGACCCATATGCCATCGACTCCATAGCGAAGGCAGAGCTCGGCGTCCTCGGCGGTCATAATGCCTTTAATGATAAACTTCTGATTTGTTGCATCGCGCAGTCTCGGGATTGTTTCCCAAGTCGTGGACCGGCCGAGTCCTGGATCCGGCGTGCCACGAGGTAGCCCTCGTAACATCGGCTTGGGACCGCCTGCTCGGCCACCGGGCGTGTGACAGTTTGTACACGTACGGTCGTCTTCGCGACTGTAGCGTTCGAGGGTGACCCGGTTGCTTCCACCCTGAAGGTCCACTGTGTAAACGATCGTAGGACAGCCCGCGTCTTGGCTACGCTTCATGAGAGCTGTGGCGCCCTCCCATGATCCGGGCCCAACTGGCGAGAGATAGAGCTGATACCAGACCGGTTCACCCCGAGCGTCATTGACCTCTTCGACCGCTGTGGAAGAAACAGTGGATAGGGTTTGCAGATGTTGGCGGGACGCGGCTGCTCGCGCGACAGCTAGTTCACCGTCGGCGTGAAAAGCCTTCTGGCTTCCGCATGGCGCGATCATAATTGGTGTGTCCCACTTTCGTCCGAAAATGTTAACACTCGTGTCGAGATTAGAGACGTCGACTAGACGTCGTGCCCTAAGTCTCATCTGCTCGAGCGCGGAGCGGTTGTTCGCGTATGTCTCCTCGCCATCTACTCCGGTCATGATGTAGCCATAGTGCGCTGGCGGAACGGTAACCTCTGCCGCGCGCTGGAGGTCCCAGATATCTAAGGCGTCCTCTGCCGACTGCACGATGTCATCGAAGATTCTTCGCGGTGCTTCCTGTGCGATAAGGGGTTCCAGTGTCGCGATACCGCCCGCTGAGGCAAGTAAAGGACTCGCCGCTAGCCAACGAAGGAAATCTCGTCTGCGTACGTCGTGGGCATTAGGTCGGAGCATCGAGAGGTCTCTCTAAGGATCCCGTTGTTACCGTGGTTGCATGTTCATGGTGTAGGAGGCAAGAGACCGAGTCAAATCCGCGAACGAATTAGGTCGATAATTGAGTCGGCAGACTGGGCGATCCCGGTCTCGTTAATAAGTCGTGCGATTCCTCCAGTGGCGTTGGCTACTGCAAAGCTGATGCCGTGCAAATTCTGCTCCACAGGGACACCTGGAATCGGGCGTGGATATGGGGAGGCAACCACTGCTGTCCCTCTTGGGAGTTCGACGAGGCCGAGCTGGTCGCGTGGCTGATCCATATCAGCTACGACACCAACCACCCCAGGTAAGGCCCCTGGATACCAGATTGCACCATCATGTTGATGAGCCGAGATGACAACTGTTCCGGCCTTGAAGGCGCGCTCAATCACTGGGCCTAGTTCAGGAGCGCGGAGCCGGTTCGTTGTCCCGAGGCTCATGTTTACTAGTGGGATCTTTCGGTCGATTGCCCAGTCGATGGCGCGCACGAGCACTGGAACAGAAGTCTTGAGCTTGCTCTTGAAAACCTTAACAGCCCAGAGCTCTGAGTCGGGGGCTTTCTCGTGGATCGCTGCAGTTACAGCTGTTCCATGTCCGATACGATCAACGAAGTCAGGGGATTCGTGTCCTTCCGGTCCTAAGGTGACCCCACCGGCTACGCTTGGAAGGTGTGGATGCGGAACGTGGACACCGCTGTCCACCACAGCTATGGAAACGCTGCTAGTGTAGGAGTCGTCCTGCTCGACGCCTCTCACCCGGAGAGCACGTCGATGAAAATTTCGCGAAAGGTTGCGCCTTCAGCTTCGAGAAACTCGGGTGAGCCATCTTCGGCGATTCGGCCATCCTCGATCACGATTACCCGCTCAGCTTTACGCGCGAGTTCCAGGCGGTGTGTGATCAGGATGGTCGTTCGACCCTTCATGACGCGTTCATAGCCCTCAAGCACTGCGGCTTCAGATGAGGGGTCCAATGCTCCTGTTGCTTCGTCCATCACTATCACGGCAGGATCGGAAAGGAATGCTCGTGCAATCGCTAGACGCTGACGCTCTCCTGCTGAGAGTTGGCGGCCACGTTCTCCGACCAGCGTATGCAAGCCATCCGGTAGGCGTTCTAATAGCGGCGTTAGTCCGGCCGCGTTGACTGCTGTTATCACGCTGTCATCGGTGGCCTCCGGGGCTGCATATCGGACGTTGTCACCGACGCTCGCGTGGAATATGAAGGGGTCCTGTGGCACCACGGATACGTGCCTGCGTACATCTTTCAGCGACAGGGTCGACATGGGGACGCCATCGAGCAGGACCTTACCTTCTTCTGGGTCGAAGTGTCGTTCGAGGAGATCTGCCAAAGTAGATTTTCCACACCCACTTTCTCCGACAATCGCCACTATCTGTCCTGCGGGGATCTCGATGTCGACTTGTGAGAGGCCGCCCACTCCTCTTCCAAAATCAAAAGAGACCCGTTGAAGTTGGATCTCGCCGCGGCACTTTTCCATGAGTTTCGGTTCGGAGACTTGCCATACGTCTGGCGTTTCGTCGAGAACCTCATGTACGCGAACCAGAGATGCTCTGGCTGTCGCTAGGTTGGTGTATATGCCCATCAGTCCTTGAACTGGGGCCATAAGCCGCGCTTGGTATGCCATGAACGCCACTAGGGTTCCTAGCGACATAGCGCCATCGATCACGCGATATCCACCAAAAAGGAAAACGAGTGCAGTCCCGGCCGTAAGAAGAAGTCCCGGAAGACCTCCAGCTACATATGTGTAGAGCCTCATTGAAAGGAGGGCCTCGACGAACGCGTCGTTTCGGCTCCTGAATCTTTCTACCTCTCGCCCCTGAGCATTTGCGCCTACGACTGTGCGCATTCCTTGCAGTGTCTCAATAAGGAAAGAGCCTATCTGAGAACTTTTCTCCCGCAGCTTTGTGATTCTCGTCTCAAGTTCGCTACGGTATCGGACCAAGGTATAGAGCGATGGGGGCATCACTACGAGGCTTGCCGAGAAGAGTTGCCAGTCGAGGTAGATCAGCATGCCGATGGTACCCATCAATGCAATGACTTGGCCGAACCATGATAGTGCGGCTTCAGACACGACTCTCTGAATTTCTCCGATATCGCCATTGATTCGGGTGACGATGTCACCCAGCGGGGTACGCGCATAGTACCTAGGGGAAAGGCGTTGGAGGTGCCGGTAAAGGTCGAGTCGCATGTCGAACAGGATGTCAGCGGAAACTCCGGTGTACCGCATACCGCTGAAGACATTCAATCCGAAGGATACGAGTGGTATTGCGATCACCAGCCCGACGATTTGGACGAGTAGTGTTAAATCGCGTCCGAGTATCGCGTCGTCCACGAGTACCTTTGATAGGTAGGGAAGGACGAGGGATAGCCCTGTTGAAAGGACTGAAACGAAAACGACCGGAACTAGTGCTCCCCAGTATGGGCGAACATAGCCGAGTGCCCGGCGTAAGTGATCGTCGATGAGCCTCATATCACCACGCGAGGATCGTGGAGAAGCTCAAGTTCGGCACTCACTCTAAGATGACGGGAGCTAATCGCCGCCAGGGATGATCGCGATATTCCCGAGCGTCATATCCTCGTCGAACTCGACTGTTCTCATCAGTGAGAACGTTTCTGCATCATATATGTCAATCGTGTTCCCTGCGACGTGGATGTAAAGCTTGGTCCCATCCGCGCTGACTTCTAATCCCATACGCGGACGCCCAGGGAAAGGAACTCGCCTCGTCACGACCTCGTTCACAAGATCGAACTCCCAAAATTCGTAAGCCTCTATGGTTGTGTAGAGTGCGTAAGCCTTTTTGCCATCAGGAGCCATAGCGAATGCACTTACGGGTTCCGATGGGCCGACGGTGTAGAAGTCTACCTCCTTCTCACTTAGTCTGACGCTTGCGATCCCCATCAATGTCCGATTGTGCACGGGGTCACGCATCCGCATAAGATTTGTTGCGAGTCCTGGCTCATCGTACGTCTGAGAGGCCGTACTAAAAGTCGGTCTGCCGAGTCCTGGCTCTAGGGGGTTCGAAATCTCCCATCTATCGATTTCTTCGTAAGTCTCTGAGTCAACGGCTATAATGTCGTTCGTGAAGAAGTAGAGCGTCGCCCCATCAGGGGAGTACCGGAAGCTGACCCGGTCGCGCTCTTCTCCATCCGGCCATGGAACAGTGTCTGTTACGACCTTTTTACTGAGGTCGTACTCAAGGATGAATGGGCCTTCGACTGAATAACGGTCCACCATTTTCGTATGCCGCCGCCCAAACACGATTGCTTTTGGTTCATAGGGATGAGGAGCAAACGCGCCGATTCTGAATGTTGTGTCACCTTCGGACAGGCTGTATTCGTCCACCACCTCCCGGGCCGCTATATCGACTACTTGGATGTACTCGGCGGACCCATCACCCACGTAGAGGTGGGTCTTCGACTCGTTTAGCTGGACACCGTTGGGAATGATGCGGTTCATTTCGATACGATCGATGATCGTTTCTGAGTCCTCGTCCCACACCAGCATCTCGTCCGTGTAGGTTGAGATGTACCAAGTGGCATTCTGAGCCTTCGTTTCCAGGGGAAGGATCCCGAGGACTGATGCCGTAAGAACGGCGCAGAGGAGCTTTCGCATCAAGTCGGTTTCGGCCTAAGGAAAGATCAGGTCGAGTTTTCGCCAGTCTTTTTGGGCTGCCGCACACTTCCCAGTCCAGTCAGGTGCATGGTTGAGTTGGTCGGGAACGTGCGCTGGCCAGAAGCATGAGATGTGGCAGTCAAATATGTCTCGTTCGACCGGTTGGCAAAGCCCAGCTGTACCACCTCGGTTGTCGACTTCCCATCCGGGTGAGAACTGGAGTGAGCAGCCAAGTGGGAAGTGTGGCCCATTCTCCTCATGTGGAGGTGTACGCAGGCCGACGACATCCAGATCGTCCTGTGCCGTGGCTTCCTCATGCTTGAGATAAGCCTCTATCCTGTTTGCCTTTTGGTTGATTGGCTTGAGTCGTTTCATGCGTCGAATCGCTCCAAGAACCTCGGGTTTCTTTCTGCGAGAGCTCCGTAGATTTCCAAGCAGGTATGAGTCCAGCTACGGACCCAGGTGCAATAATGAAGGTTGGCGTGCGAGGAGTCACCATACTGAACGTGGGCCTCATGGTAGCATCCACCTGAACAGATCGGACGGGCCCAGCACTTATGACAATCTGTCTTCTCGGCGATATGGTGGTCGACGAGAAATTGCTCTTGTTTCTCTCGGTCAACACCGTCTGCGACGGTTCCGATCGTGTGTTCTGGGGAGCCCGCAAAGCGGTGACAGAGCGAGACATCACCATCGGTTGCGACACCGAGCAGGCCCAGCCCTGCGCCGCATCCGTAAGCCTTGCTTACACCTTTGTGAATTTCTTCGATCGTGTCGGTCACATTTGTGAAGCCGTGATGTTCGTCACGAAGTGCGTGTTGAAGCCATTCTTCTGCCAGCTCCTTGAATTGCTCGAGCATAGAGTCTTTGGACTCTGGCGTAATAGCGTAGTCGCGATGGTCTTTAGTTGTTACAGGTGCCAGGCCGACTTCCTTGAAGCCGAGTTCGTCGGTCAGGTGTCTATAGATCTCTAGGACGTTTAGGTGTTTTTGTGTGAGCGTCACACGAGCACCGATCGGGCGTGAACGATGCGTTGCTATCAGTTCCTTGATCTTCGGCAGGACAACGTCGTACGTGCCGCGCCCGTTGTGGAACACGCGCAGGCCATCTTGAACGGGTTTCGGCCCGTCTATTGAGACGGTGACGCCCACGTCGTTGTCCGCGAGCCACTGGATGATCTCGGGCTTCAGGAGCGTCGCATTTGTTGTGAGACTGAAGGAAATCGTCTTGCGTTCTTCGGCGGCCCGGCGACGGGCGTAGGCAACAGTCTTCTGCAGGACGGGGAAGTTCAATAGAGTCTCGCCCCCAAAGAACGTCATGTGCGCCCTCGGCTGATCACCTGATTGCTTCAGAAGGAACTCTACGCTTTCCTCCGCTGTGTCCTCACTCATGAACTTGGGCTGCTTGCCATACTGGGTGTCGATGATCTTGTCTTCGCCGTATTCATAGCAGTAGGTGCAAGCGAGGTTACACTTGTTCGTAACGTTGAGGACCATCGTGTTGAGTGGAAAATCAGCAGGCGGCAGGTCTTTTGGGGCCTCTTCCTTCGGCGCGTCCGGGCCACCGATGGCCCTGATTTCCTTCAGTTCAGCCATAGTTTCAAGGGTACGATCAGTGTCAAACAACCCTTGAAGTGTTTCTACTAGATCGTCTTGGCTAAGAGGGCCAGATTCGAGAGCATCGAGTATCGCAGATCCGCACTCATCCATTCGAAAGATGCCAGCGGACGGCACCATGTAGAGGAATCTGGCCCCGAACGCTTCAAATGCGTGGAAGTCCCGTAGCGCGAATACTGTGTCGGCATTCATCGTATCTGAAGAACTGGTCGCTGTAGGGGGAGTCATCAGTTTCCTCCAATCGGGCGGGGCCCGGTTTCGATCTCTGCCCATGGTTCCCAGCGCATATAGAGCGGCGGCATCACGACGAGGTGCGCGCGGGCAGATATTGCGCCATCACCAGATACACTCGTAGCCACTACCCACACGTCACCGATGTTGTTTCGGTTGCCCGAACGATCTGCGTTTGGACCGTCAGCAGCGGGCACGAATTTACCGTCTTCCTGAATTTCACCGACGAAGTCAATGTCGTCATCACCATACGTGGCGGCGTATTCTTCGAGGTGCCAAGACACATCTACCCGGCCCAGAGCTAGGTCGTCCTCTGTATTCGGTTGACCGTCTGGTCCGTCATCAAAACCCCAGGCATCGAAGATCTGATAACCCTTCGGGAAGTTCGCGCCACCGGAACGGGCGGTCCCAGTCCCCGGCGTAACCTCGATCCGGTCTACCCCATTGTGGACCACGACAGCATCTTCTGCGATCGACCCATTAGCATAGAGGTCGCGTCCGCCTAACCCTGTATTTTCGGCCACCTGCAACGTTACTCGAAGAGCGTCGTCGTCAATCTCATCCATGGATTCGACTGAGATTCCGCTGCCAAAATCGAGGGCTTCTGCATCGGATAGACCGACCCCGTATACTGTCACATTGGTAGATGAGCCCTGTAAGATGGCTCGAGGGTGAACGCCAGTGACCACCGTGCTGCCAACTGCGCGCTTCATTGAGATGTTTGGTCCGATCTCATCGTAATCACCGCGGAACCACCGCCCCCATATTTGCTGCTGGTCACGCTCGATGAACATGACCTCGCGCAGTTCGTCGTCGCTTCCAGGGTTCGACCTTCCGCGCCACTGGTAGCCGGTGTAGACCGTCGTTTGTCCCGTGCGTTCAATCTGTTCGCCAGACTCCGCGTATACATACGATGAGCTCGTTTTGAAGACGCTCGCGTCGTTCGGGTCAACTGAAATCATCATGGTTCCGTAGAGCGGCCCCTTGCCCGGTTCGTGACCTGAGATGGTCCAGGTGCCTTCGAGTCTAGCCGGGCGCTTGTTGGCAGACCATGCCGACCACTCTGGCGTTTCAAGAGGAAACACCTCTCCGAGGTGGTTGATAGCCCGCTCCATAGGATGACGGGGATCATCTTGCTCGGATGCAGGTCCCGTGTAACGAAATGCCTGCCAGTCGGATAAGGGGTACAGAGCTCTGTGTGTTGTGATCAAAAGACCCCACTCTTCCTCTGTTCGGCGCTGTGTCATCACTCGGCCCATCGAGTGACACTGAATGCAAGTGTACTCAACGTCAGAATCGCCATCCCAATCGTGATCGTCACTGCGCCGCTCAATCTCGAACATACCGGGCCGGAGCTCTTCCGGCGCGAGGCCCTGCTCATTGGACAGATAGCGAACGATTTCTACGGCGTCAGCTTGATTCAGCCGTGCTCCATGAAGTGCCATCATACGCCGGATGGATGTCTGCCAACCTTCTGGCGTTTTTCGCAACCATGAGATGCGTGACATGCGCCCCTCCTCGTCGACTGTATGACAACGCGAGCACCGGTCAATGAGCGTCTGGTTCGTGATCAAAAAACCTTCGTCCACGAGTATACGGTCCTCAGAGTCCGAGGACTGCGACGCCGGACTCCAGGCGAGCAAAACACCGGCGATAGTGAGGCCAGTGAGCAAAAGAGAGAACCGGGCGGAAAACGCCATCGGCTTAAGACGGGTTCGGGGGCGGGTATATCAATCTTTCACAGACTGCGGAAATACTGCGACTTTCGCCAGTGTTTCGATAAGGATTCCTAGAAGAGCCTCAACTCTGCGACTGTCGGAATGGCCCTGAGTGCCGCTGTGAATTCAGCTTACTTTTATACCGTGTTCCAGAAATCCGGCTGCAAAGGCTGTTGATAGAGCGGTCAGGTAGTCGGGCAACGTGACCGCCGCTCCGGAGGCGTTGTATGCGGCCCAGCCTTCGGGCACTTGGTCATGGGACATAGCAGCTTCGATAAGCTGTAAGAGGTCGACACCTCGGACGTACCGCATTCCAGAAGGCCAAAGAGCGCTACCTAGGCGCTGTTCCATGACGATGCGATGCCCGGCCACTCCCGGTCCTTCAAATATTCTCAGAGTTTTCCCGCGGACTGCACCGAGACGGTCCTGGGCACAGATCTCGTCAAAGGCGGCACGGACGTCGGCTTCGGGTAAATTTGATTCAAGCAGGTCGAGCTGATTGCGAATGTCAGCTTGTGGTAAGCCTGAATCACTAGCGACGACTGCTGCTTTCTTCGCGGCTTGTGCTCGTTCGATCCAGTATAACGTTCCGTGGGACTGAGCCGCAGATTGGAAGAAGGGCGCAGAGCTTTCCCGGTATCGGCTGTAGACCAGCTTCTCGCGCGAGTCAAAAAAGTTGACCGAGGCCTCGGTCATGTCGGGATCAATAAGAGCGGTGTTAGCGACGATTCCCGCTAGCCATCCTGACGAAAGTGCTTTCTTGACCCCGAACGAAGAGAGCGGATCGATAAATGAACCGGCATCTCCTGCAAGGATAAGACCTGGGCGAGCGTATCGTGTCGCCTTATAAAGAGAAGCGGGGCACGCCCATGCCTGGTCAACGGGTTGTGCTCCTTCTCTTGATCGCCCTAGGTGTACGGTTCGTTGGAGCTCGCGGTCGAGTATGTCGGAGAGGTCGCATCCCGCTAACTCGGTTTCCCGTTGGTCGATCATCACGGTGTAGCATCGAAGGTCGTCTCCAAGCGGTACCGACCAAGCCCACCCGGTGTCGTAGGATTCGATGTAGGTGAAGTGGCGATCCGCCTCGGGCCAACCACCTTCGCGCTTCCAGCGCTGGATTATAGCGAGAGTTGTAGTACTGCGGTCTACCTGACGGCCTTCGCCTCGAGCGATGACTCCGTGCCGACCGGAAGCATCTATAACCCAAGAGGATTCGATGACCCTAGAACCTTCTGCCCCATCACAACGGACACTCCAGCCTGTTCTTGTCTGCTCCGCGCTCCGCGCTGAGTGTCCATAGTGCACAATTACACCTGCCTGAGCTGCGACCTCCAAGAGTATCTGCTCTAGGGTTGCTAGATCGGTATGATATCCTTTGGAGTCGTTCGAAAACATTTCTGAACGAGGAGGATCATCTGCCCAGATTACTGAGTTGCCTAAGTTCGGATAGAGGCCCGCTGCGTCGACAGAGTCCAGCGCACCAAGTTCTTCGAGGACCCGCCGTGCAGATGGAGGTATGGACACAGGGAGTGAGCCGGAGATTGGCGTTTCCGGACTCACCAACATGACCCTATGACTCCGACGAGCCAGCAGTATGGCGGCGGCGCAGCCTGCGGGTCCGGCGCCGAGGACAAGAACGTCGACCTGATTCAGTTCTATGTCGCGCAGCCGCAGCCGGTTCCGCACCCCTGGAAGTCTGCTTGACCTGATGTCCCGGTAACAGAAACCGTACTACTCATGATACGCCGGATTGGTGCATCTGCCGGAGTATCTCCAAGATCGATTGCGGTACGATCTGCTAGCTGACCCCATGTGGTGAGCTGCTCGTCCATTCCGTGACGGACTTCGACGATCTCGCCGTTTTCCGCACACTCATATTCGTAGTATGGCATACAAGTATGGTAAGCCCAGAACGGTACTTCATTCCAGTCTTGTTTATTTATGAGTAATCGCCTCCACCCGGTGCGGTGGAGTTTGGGATCGTATCATCCTGTGTTCTTGAACCTAATTTTGAGGAAGGTACTGACTGGTGAAAAGAGGACCTCAAAATCGACAGGTGATGTTGTCGTCGGAAGATTTTCGAACTATCGAGGTGGCTCGGGCAGAGCTTAAAGAAGCGCAGGTGCCGCGAAACGCGCGCCGACTGGCATGGCTAGGGACGATCGCGGGGATAGTCCTTTTCGTCGCATGGCCTCAACTGCTTAGAGTAATCCCAGCACTCTCGTTCTTCACCCCGTTTGCGATGTTGGTTGCGTTTGTGGGAGCCATTGGTGGCCCATTCGTTACCGTATTCGGTGGGCAATCTTCAAGACATGGATCGAGCGTCGCCGTTGAAGTTGCACTTCGTGTGCTTGAGGATCAGGATTCGGACCGTGGGGAGCAGCTTCGTGCTGCCGTGGTCCTTGTGACGCATGCCCCCGCTGCCCGGGCTTCCTCGCCCGTGTGGGACACTGATCTGGTATCGGAGGTCGAGATGTATATGGATACGAGAAGAGAAGATTCTGGTCCGGAGAGCGGCGGGATTGTGGAGTAGGGCGAACAGCGCA
>Ga0114933_10000365_pt1 | contig 55300 bp, 45 predicted proteins | sample 4SBtaG_FD_89691 | JGI IMG/M metagenome (GOLD analysis project Ga0114933, IMG submission 89691) | Deep subsurface microbial communities from Kolumbo volcano to uncover new lineages of life (NeLLi) - 4SBTROV12_W25 metaG | ecosystem: Environmental > Aquatic > Marine > Volcanic | place: Kolumbo...
AAGTGAAAGTGAAAGTGAAAGTGAAAATGAAAATAAAAATAAAAATAATTTTGATATAAATTTTAAGAAATTAGATGGTTATTTGAATGTAGATCCAGGATTAATGAGTCCATTTCAGCATGGAGAGGTATTTGTTACTGAGGATGGGTATGAATCGGATTTAGATTTAGGACATTATGAGAGATTTACTAATGTAAATACAAGTAAACATTCAAATATTACAAGTGGACAATTATATCAGAATTTAATAAATAAAGAAAGAAATGGGGATTTTCTTGGTAAGACCGTTCAAATATTTCCTCATTTAATAGATGAAATAATAGATTTTATTGAACGTTCGCCTACAAATCATACGATAACAATGTGTGAAGCTGGTGGAACTGTTGGAGATCATGAATCTAGAGATTTTATTGAAGCATTTAGACAAATGAGATGTCGAACAAATAAAACCGATACATTATATGTTCATGTTGTATATGTTCCATGGATTAATGCATTAGGAGAACATAAAACTAAACCAGCCCAACATTCGGTCCAGTTATTATCTTCCATGGGAATTCAACCAGATATACTGATATGTCGTTCTGAAAGAAAGTTAGATATTCAGATAAAAAAGAAACTAGCATTATTTTGTGGAGTTGTAAATGATAATATAATAGATGCGGTAGATGTTTCAAGTGTTTATAAAATTCCATTATTATTAGAGGAGCAAAATGTAAGTCGTATCATATTAAATCATTTTAATATAACAGATGAATACACAGTTGATTTACATTTAATGCAAAATGTTGTAAATAATATGGAGACAGTAAATAAAACAATTAATATTGCCATTGTTGGAAAATATTTTCCATTAGATGATGCATATTATTCTTTATTGGAAGCATTAAAACACGCATCATATTATTATCAAACTAAAGTTAATATAATTCGTATAAATGCTCGGATAGTAAATACCGATGAATTATACGATAAATTAAAAAATGTTAATGGATTAGTAGTTCCAGGGGGATATGGAACTGAAGGTAAAGAAAATAAAATTAATGCGATAAAATATGCCAGAGAGAATAAAATTCCATTTTTAGGAATATGTTTAGGTATGCAATTATCCGCAATAGAATTTGCGCGAAATGTGATTGGTATGAAGAATGCCAACACAAGTGAGGAGAATTTAAAATCAGATAGTGTAAATATCGTAGGATTAATCACAGAATGGGAGACAGTAATGGGAGGAACTCAAAGATTAGGAAGTTATCGTGGTAAATTAAAAAAAGATACTATAGCATCCAATTTATATGATACTGAAGAATTTACAGAACGACATAGACATAGATATGAATTAAATATAAAATATCAAGACTTGTTTAAAAGTCATGGTATGATATTTTCCGGAATATCTATAGATGGAAAATTACCCGAAATAATCGAATTAGAAGAATCAATACATCCATATTTTATTTCATGTCAATTTCATCCAGAATATAAAAGTCGTCCATATGAACCTAGACCTCTTTTTAAAGGATTAATTAATGCTGCAATTACACATTTCCACTGTCTCTAAAATATATATCCCTAAATCTATTCATTTCATCATCGGTAATAATGTCTTTACATACTTTTATAAAATCATTTTTAGAACAATTTTTTCTTAGCATCGTAATAATAAAATTTATACTATATACTCCACATTCACTATTTTTATGTTGATGTCTTATAGGATTATATAATGGCTCTAATTTAATTTGATGTTCATTATTATTTAATCCTTGAGAAATAAATTTTGCCATTAAATCAATGACCTCGTCTTCTGGAGTAGTTCCATAGCTATCATAAAATGATACAATTCCTTTATCAGGATTTCTCATATCTAAATATAAAGCGTCCCAATGACTTCCCGATTGTGTATGAGTATCTAAATTAAATACAATTCCAATTCTCTTAATATTATTTGAATATAATTTATGTAAGTCTACATTTGTTAATTCTGTATATATATCGGCAAAATCTATTGGAACAGGACCAAAAAATCTAAAATCAGAATAATAATCCTCATATTGAGACATAACAGCGTCTATATCAAAATTTGTTAACCACGTTCTGGAATCTCTATTCCATGACTCCGGATGTTCAGGTCTAAAGGTCTGTTCGTGAATTTCCTCATCATCTATTTTTTTAATTTCAGGCTGTGAAATCCAACACCATTCTTTATTACAACGTTCTTTCATCGCATTATTAATATTTTGCCACAAGTTTTTAGAATCAGATACAATTTTTATTTTATATCCACTCTTATTCAAATTTTTAGCTATTTTTTCTAATTGTTCATGATTATAACATGTAAAATTTGAATTACCTACTTTGGATGGGTGACAATGGAGATTTTTCATTCATATACTACAATTAGATTTATATATATTATAATTTATTTTTATATTTTATTTATATTAATATATCGTTATATGTTAAGAGTATTTTTAATAAAAAATAAATGTCATTAATCTATCCAAATAGATGTCAGGTTCATCGTATAGATTTAGAGATACATCAATCATGTCAATTTTGTTTGCGAGAGCGTTCCCATGCATATTCAAATTATATTAGAGTTAGAAACTACGCCAATATATCTGGGAATAGTTATTTAAGAGATTTAAGGAGACATGAAGATGTATTAAGACGTTCTGGGAGGATTGATGAAATAAATCCATTAAATGAGCATGCAAGTCGGTATATAAATAGATTACGAACTCGTATTAGAAATGCGAGAAATAATTTGGATAATGTTATATTAACGAGTCCAACTCCACCTATTACTATATCACAATCACCGACCCTTCCTACTCCTACTAATCAGCAACTAGCACCAATCCCAAATAATTCGGTTCCATTACCTAATAATTTAGAAATAGTTGGGAATAATATTTTTAATTATGAAGTTTTAAGTGGTTTAGAATCAGTTCCATTACCTATTTCAATCTCTTCATTAAATAAAAATTCTGACATAAAACTTCATAAAGATAAAACTGATGAAAAATGTGTAATATGTTACGATGATTTTACAACAGATTCTATTATTAGAAAAATGAATTGTGAACATGTATATCATATAGAATGTATTGATAAATGGTTTGAAACAAAAAAATTTTGTCCCTTATGTAGAAAACAATTTTAAATAGTTTTAATTTTTTAGATAATATAAATAATTTATATATGTGGGTATTATATATATAAATTTCAAATATGATTAAAAATTTCTTTTTTTCAATTATGGCATCTATTATTTTCGGATTAATAGACGCATCATTTACTTTCCTTGGGGAAACTTCTATTTATAATATACTCATAAAATATATGGTTAATGATGTAGCAGAACTAATTACCTCAGGTATTTCAGCAGCTGTAGCTATATTTATTGCTACACTTGTAAGAAATTTATTGAAAAAATATAATGATTTTGATGAATTAGCATGGATCGAATCCACCGGTATTATAATTGGTACTATGATATTTATATTGTTTTATTATCTACTACGATTTATAAAGATAAAGATAAAAATTAAATAGAAACATAATTGTATAACTAAGGATTTCTATTTCCATAAATATTTTTTACGTATATTCCATTATTTTTCACATATTTCAATATTGTGAAATAATTATAAATAATATTTTCATATATATTAATATTATTAAAATTTTAATATAATTCCATTATAATATATAGGAAAATGGGAGCATATTGTCAGAAAAGCGCAATAATAGAAATTCCCCAGGTTGATTCTCTTGAGTGTCCAATATGTACTGAAGATATAGTGTATCCATATAGAACAAAGAGTTTAGATTGTGATTGTAATCCACGTAGGATATATCATCGTAGGTGTATAAATCGTTGGTTATTACAGAAGCCTACATGTCCGATGTGTAGGAAGGTAATAAACATGAGAGTTCCCCTTCGTCGTGATATAGTAAATAATTTGAATGCGGAGCAATTTATTTACAGTATTACTCATGATATATTTGATATGATAATAACAAATTGGAGAGATGATGATATAATTATAATATTTAGTAAATTTTTACATCAAGACATTGTATTGGATATAATTAATCAGATTAAAAGTTATATACAAAGTAGTAAATTTTCAGATGATATAGAAAACGATAAAATATCATTAGTAATAGATTTTCGAAGAAGTATGAATCGCTATTACAACTAAATATTATTTTTCAAAACTAAATAAGCTATGAACGCCTCCTTCCTTAAATGCACATAGAGAACGGATTTCAAATCTAATTTTTTCTTTATATAAGTTATCATGTGCAAATGTTAAACTGGAGCATCCAATATCTTGATAACCATGTTTCACACCTTGTAATATATAAGGAACATATTTAGTCACACTTCCTTTACTTGTTACCATACCAACAACTCCTTGTGCGATTTTAATATTATTTTTTTGACAATTATATCTTACCTGACTACCAACTGATGTATTAATCGCTTCCATACTTCCCATACCACGATATTTTTTTAATCTTACTCCATCTTTATAAAAATAATCTCCCGGGGATTCATCAGTTCCTGCTAATAAACTTCCTAACATAACAGTATTAGCCCCTAATATTAAGGCTTTAAAAATTTGTCCTGAATTAGATAATCCTCCATCGGCAATTATTGGAATATTATAATTTTCTAAACAATATTTAGCAAGATTGTATACTGCGGTAGCTTGAGGGCGTCCAACTCCACATACTTCTTGGGTTGTGCAAATACTACCAATCCCCATCCCAACTCTTAATCCATTAGCCCCAGCTTCTATTAAATTTTTTGCTTGAAGGGTAGTAACTACATTACCAGCAATAATATCAATATCAGGATATTTATTTTTTATCCATTTAATAGTATCAATTTGATATAAACTATTTCCTTGTGCGGAGTCTATAGCAATAACATCAACATTAGCTTTAATTAATTTATCAACACGTTCGTGATAGTTTGTAGTACTAATAGCAGCCCCAACGAGTAATTGATTAGTTTTAATATTTTTACTTGCGAGTGGAAAATTTTGTATATTTCTACAATCTTTTCTGGATACAAGAGAAATTAGATTTCTATTTTCATCTACTATAGGTAGACGACTAACTTTACTTTTTACAATGATTTTGAATGCTTCATCTAAGGTGCATTTATCATTACTAGTCACTAGGTCCTGATCTCTAATCATAATTTCACATAATTTTTTATTATCTTCTTGGAAATCTAAATCTCTTCTAGATACCATTCCTAATAATCTACTTCCTATTTCCCCTGTTTCTGTAATAGGAAATCCAGAAAATCCAAATTTTTCTCTGGCTTCATTAGCCTCTTTAACAGTATTATGGGAACTAAATATAATTGGATTATCAATAAATCCATTATTGTATCTCTTAACCTTTTCAACTTCGGAAGCTTGTTTTTTTGGACTTAGATTACAATGAATTATCCCTATTCCTCCCAATTGTGCCATCTGAATTGCCATATCCGATTCTGTTACTGTGTCCATGGGACTACTTACAATTGGAGTTTTTAATGTAATATTATTTGTTAATTTTCCTGTTAAATCAATGTCGGATATAGGAAAATCTATATATCCCGGTAATACAATTATATCATCATAAGTATATGCAATCTTATTATCAAATATATCCTTTGAAGAAAAACCATCTAATTCCATTATAGAATATTATATATAACATACTATAATTATTTTTACGTTATTTTAGATATATTAGCAATATATTTATTTTGTATTTCTTCTTGATTTCTTATTTCTTCGTGATTTCTTATTTTTTTGAGTTCTCTTATTAGTTACAGATTTATTCTTTCTATTAGCTCTTTTCTTATTCTTATTCTTATTCTTATTATTACGTTTTTTTCCTCCTCCTTGTTGTGTTGGTATTTCTACTAGTGGTTCTCCTAATCCTGGGGATGATTCTACTTCTACTGTTGGTGCTTCTACTGGTGGTGCTCCTACTAAGGATGACTCTGTAGCATCATCTGGTTGTCTTGAAAACAAATTGCCCATGTTTTATTTATATATATTATTATAATATATTATAATTCTATAGATTTGTTATTCAATTATATTCCAAAATAAGAAGGTTTCCACGTTTTCGCGCATTTCCAACAAACATCGGAATGTCCACAATCTTGACGAAACATTTGTCCGGCATTAATATCATCAAAACAAATAATGCAAACTCCCGTAGCACCAAAAATTTTGTGCATCTTATCAGGATTCCCATCTTTGTCTACCATAATCTTGGATGGAGTGCTCTTACAAGTAGGACAATATACATCAACAGTTGCCTGAGCGCTACCTCCTGCCGGTATCCCATGTTCCATTTGACGCAAAGCATTCATATGGGTTCCTACACTTGCTGTGCAGTCAAAAGCAGAATGGGTATTCCGTGCACCACAAAATGTGCAATGATGGGCTTCTTTAGTATGAAATTCGGAATAATTACATCTATTGATAGTGCAACGAATCCCCATTGGAATAATTTCATTATAATAATTACGAAGACTATTAATTTGTGCCAAATTTCCACATTCCAACTGTCCATGTCCATATTGATTGCAAAAACCACAACGATGGGCTTTAGTTGAATGAGTATTCTTATAACGACAATTATTCACCTTACATTCCCACTGAGGAAGAGATCTGGAGGGAGACCTCGGAGGAGAACCTGGTGGAGACCCCAGAGGAGAACCTGGAGGAGGTCCCAGAGGAGAACCTGGAGGAGAACCTGGAGGTGATGAGAACATTTTTTATTATAATTATAATTATAGAATATTTTTATATCAATTTTTTTAGATAATTTTGGATGGATTTTTTTGTATTATTGGCAATGAAATTTCTTTTACATCAAGATGATATTTCATTAATTGTATTCTTTGTTTAAGAGATTTAAAATTGTGTTCAATCATATATTTACTATAGATATATTATTTTTATGTATATTACAAGTATTTTTCATTTACACCTAATTTTACAAGTGTTTCTCTTAAGGTAACGAAGAATGCAGATCCGATTATCGGTAAAATAAATAATATGTATAAATATTTTTGCTTGAACATATAATTAGGACAGATAAATGGCGCTACAAAATAACCTAAATTCATAAAAACTTGATCTCCAAGAGAATTCACTATAGTATCGGGAACTTTTTTGAATTCGGGAAATGTGATAGGATAGACTAGATCATCAACAAATTCGTATAATAAATGTAATCCATTTGCCATAATCCATGATAAACCGAATTTATGTAATATTATTCCTCCAATAAAATGAGCCCACATAAATATATCATAAATTTTAGTTCCCATAATAATATAATATCATATGATAAAATTATATCAGATGATAATATAGATGATAATTAAAATTATACTAATAATTTTACTAATATTATATTATCCTTATAATAATCATATAGTTGAGTCATTTAACAAAAAATTAGGGGTAATATTACCAGTTAGATATAATGAACATATAGATCATGATTTCTTAAGAGAATTATCAAATTATTTAGAAAGAAAAAATATAGATTATAAAATAATTGTAATTAGACAATTAAATAGAAATTTCAATAAAGGTGCTTTATACAATGCTGCTGTTAAAATAGATGATGAATGTGATTATTTTGCTTTTCAAGATTTTGAATTACTTCCTGTTTCCAATGCAGATTATCAAACTTATCCAATGACCCCTCGGCATTTATTAAATAAAGAAAGCAAATGTAAATCATGTGTATTTTCATCTGGGGGAATCATAGTTATTAACAGAAAGAATTTTAAAAATGTTAATGGCTATAGTAATAAATTAATAGGACTATCAGATGCCGATTTTCTATATCGTTTAGAAAATTCTAAATTACAATTTAATAAATGTGAAGAGAATGTATCATGTCAAGGTATTAGAGGAAGACATATAGCAAGAATATCCGAACAAATAGAGTGGCTTAAAAAGATTAACAAAAATCCCGATTCTCCTTGGTATGATGGATACAAACAAACTAGATATAAGTTAATTAACTCTAAATCAATAGTAAATAAATGTATAATGTATAATATCACATTACACTAATATTACAATATACTTTGCACGTAGATTCTCTTCAACATCGTGAGGGAAACCACCCACATGACCACCAAATGCTTGGAATCGTCATGGAAATGACAGACATAAATATCTCTTTACACAATTGGAAATTTGAAATTCCCATTAATATACAAATAGTCATAACCATTATGGTCTACACCTAAACCTAAAAATTTGTAATTATTATTTGTTAACTTATTTAGAACATTCTCTTTATATTGACCTAAATGAATATGTTCAAACGAAATATATTTTAATTTTACATTATTCAAATTAAAATCTAATAATATTTCACCATCAATTCCTTCAATATCTAATGCTAATAGTTCAATTTCTTCACTTGTTACTTCATCAATAAAATTATCTAATTGTTTAACTGGAATAATAAATTTTTGTAATTCACAATTATCACCATAATGCTTTTGTATATGGCTTTTACTTATAGATGCTACTTGATAATGTGGACCATCTAATGGACAATAATAAAAATCTATAATACTATTTAAATAACTTTTTGGAACAATTCCTATTTCATATATAATAGCTTCAGGATAATCTTTCCAACATTCTTCTAATAAAGGAATATTTAATGGGTTAGGTTCCACTAAAATTATTTTTTTTATTCTTTCTCTCGGTAAATTTTTTATAAATTCCGTAAATCCATCTCTATATTGTGCTCCTATATCTAAATCTCCTGCTCCAGCGCCAATTTGTATAAAAATACCACTACCATTATTTAAATCATACAAATCCATTACATATATATAAAAATGTATTTTATATAAATATTTAACGTGTTATAATAATTGATGTTTACACACTTGAAAGTTTCAAATTTATAAAATTAACGTTTTTATTATTCTAAAGTGTATATATTTGCATAAAAATATACATATATCAAATTATATCAAAGTTCCACAACGAATGTTTATTAATTTTTTCTAGATCAATATCAAAATTTTTATAAATTTCAATAATATTTTGACAAAGAAAGAATTTATCACGAGCTGTGTCCGATGTAATGATTTTATAGTCATCGGAATTAGTAATATCTGTACTCACCAAGACAGACTTCACCGGTTTATTTGGAGGAAATTCTAAAGAATTTCCCAAACGATATATCTTGTTATCTTGAATAAGTCCAATTTTTACAATTTGTCGTATATTACCCGTTTGTTTTATCGCATATGGATGATTTACTTCATAAATTGGAACTATTATAGACTCCATTTGTCCTTTATATAATTATTCTAAATCAAATTATATCAATTTTATTTTATATTGGTAAAAATTATTTTCCCATTTCTCTTTGATGAGGTTCAAGATAATCCATTCCCAAAATATCAAAAATTTCTTTTTCACTATTTACTATAATTTTCTTTTCCGTCAATTGACTACTCTTAATAGGTTTTTTTCCTGGCGCAATATTTTCCATCCCAATTATTTTCAATAAATGATATTCATTTAATTTATATCCCATTGTTTGGGCTCTTTTTCTCATTTCAACATTAAAATTCCCACTTCCCGTGAAATATAATAACGCAGGATAGTAATTTTCCTTAGAAACAAATCTAATATCTAATCTTCTTGCCTTAGAATCCTTATTTAATCTAACGATTCCATTAAATTTAGTATCTCCATGTGCTAATTCCCCTATAATTAAATCATTCATATTTTCTAATAATTCATCTAAATAGTTATTTTTATCATGAGATAAAAGAATATCAATATCTCCACTGTCTTTGGTATTTCGTCTATAACTTCCAGCAATAATAAATATTAGCTTGGGGTCTATCTTTTTAATAATCTTTTTTAATTGTTCATTAAATATATCAATCTCTTCTCTAGGAATACGATATAGTAAATCCTCATAATATTTTAATCCTAATATTTGGGCTGATGTTAAATCAACTAACCCTTTTTTATGAGCTTCTCTAAGTTCATTGATATTAGTAATATTCTTCTTTTCATATAAATTTTGTGCATTAACATCACCAATACCATAAACCTTTTTCAATTGGGATATTGCAATCTCTTTTAATTCAATACTTTTAATCATTTCCATATAAGGTTCAAGTTCAACTAATTTATTCGTCTTTAAAATTTCATCAATCCGAGCCATAATCCCTTTTCCAATTCCTGGATAATCTTTTATTTGTTTGGAATCTGTAATGTCAAATTCTAAATTTTTAATTATTCCAATCCCCTTATTAAATGCGTATTTACTCCTTTCTAATCCAAATTTGTCCTTCTTTTGGTCCGGAGTAGTCGCACGAGGTAATTCACGTAATTGTGCTATCTTGGATTCTATCAAAAGTTCAAATAATTTTATAATCATCATATTATTCTTATATTTTGGAGTCTCATCAATATCAGATACAGATTCCTCATCCATCGCATTTTCTTGCATTTTTTGTAAATATGGATGGTAACATATCTTTCGATTCAAACATTCCTTTGCCATATAGCGATATAGCTCTACATCTTGGCTAATATTTTTCCCATTTCTAGGATTAAGGGAAGTATTTTTTAGCCAATTCAAACATTCGCTATCTGTTAAAGTATTTTTGACAAATATATTCTTGCTATCTGGAGGGAATTTGATATTAATTACGTTTTTAGGTTCACTCATATTAGTTTTAATTAATAGTAATATAATATTATTATATCATTTATTCAATTTTTATTATTACCTACATATTTATATATCATTTAATATCCCTATATGGTAAAATGTTTAATATACCATAATATGGAAAAATAATAAAAATAAATATCCTATATAAATATATAAAAAAATGGATACTAGTGGTTATACAAATTTGTCTCTGTCATTTATAAATTTCACTTCATATAATATACGTTATCCAAAGCAAAGTCAGGGTGACACATTTAATGAATTAGCAGCCCAATTAAGTAATCCTGTGGTAATATCAAATATAGAAAATATTCTTGGATGGGTTCGTCATATTGTGCAGTATAATGGAGAGGATTATATAACAGCTAAAGAATTTTTAATATCATATATGATACATCATAATTCCGATGCGATATTTACGAAGATAAGTGAAATGGAGCGTGAGTTATTAAATTTATCAAATTCGATGTTATCTTTATTTGAGCAGATAATATCCGTTATGGCTACTCCTGAATTTAATATATATAATCATCCCAATATTCCTGCTATGTTGTATGAGTTAATAAGGAGAATGATAACATTCAGAAATAATTTCCAAGCATTTAAATCGAAAGATAAGGAGGATTTATTAGTTGTATTATTACAGTCATATTTTGAATTAAATGAAACATTTAAATTGTTGAATACTAAGGTAGAAAATAACACAGCCAGTGAACAGGAGATAGCATGGCATACAGTAATCCCACATCAAATGGGGAAAGTAATGGAAAAAATATTAAAATTAGAACCAACAAATGGTATGGAAAGGATACAAAATTATGTTCCTCCATTAGCGGATATAGAATCCGCACAAGGTGTAATGAGAATAGCCCAAAAGGCATATATGGATGTATTAATCGAACAATTATCAACTGAACCTCGTAATTATACAATGTTTTATAAATGTGTAGATGAAATTCGTGAAAGATTAAAACAATTAACTCCAAGTAGACAAGATATTCAAACAGAGTTAAATGATTGTGTAGATACCAGTTTTATTAAACAGATGATAGATAATAATGCTTATACATTAGAAGAATTCCATAAATTAGTATTTTATATAATTTATCGAATAGAAATAATCCAAGCTCCGTCAGAAGATGAAGATACCAATCAATGGAAAGACATGATTTCACAAACAATTACTACACCTTATGAATTTCCCCAATTTTCTGCTAATTTTTTATTAAAATGTTTTGAAAAGATTGAAAATATTGAGAATGCCATAATAACTATAGCAACACAATCTAAAAATGAATAATATAATAATCTAACATAGTATTTTTACTTTTTCTTGTGAATCTTTATTTATAAAAGTTTCTTCAACTTTTCTATTTATATTAGGATTATATGGTTTATCTTTCATAGAGCGTTTATCTGATAAGTTTTTCAATATCATATGTTTGTTTCGCGATTGTTTATAAAGAGCTCCAGATAGATAAGTTATCTTTTGTGCGATAAATGATAATCCGGTTCTAATTTGGGGATTATGATAACGGTGGAAATGGAAATGCATTTTTCCATTACTTTCAGTTTCTAAAGAAATTGTCATTATTTTTGATTCTTCATTATTATATTGAGAAGTTATTTTAGAGAATAACATATGTTTGTCAGGAACATTATTATATTTTAATTTAAACCATGATGGTTCTTCTGTTAAAGAATTAGTTTGTTCTATCATAGAATTATAATTAGAATACAAAACGTGGGAGTCTAAATCAATATAAACTCTGTTATTTCCATGTTGTATAAATGCATATTTATAAAAAGTAAGATTACTAACTTTTTCGATATTCATATCTTCAATATCCCAATTTTTAATTGTCTTATCAATAATCATTTGTTCATGAGGCTTATTTGAACTATAATCTGTAAAACAATTTAATACTAATTTGTCCGTAGCCATTGAATTCTTAGGATGAGTTTCTAACATTCTAAAAGAATATTTACCATCAGCTAATTTATATGGCTCTCCAATTAATGGACAAACGTAAGGATCTCCTCCAGAGCCACCGCCACTTTGTCCACCACCTACAGAACCAAACATATATAAAACGATAGAATAAGAACCAACAGAAACAGTATCCCCAATTTCGTATAATGATGAAGAACTGGATTCATTTACTATGGTAACTTTATCACCATCCGAGTTCATAGTCCAAGTTTGACTACCCGTATCAGTAGTTACTGTAATAGCTTCATCGGCGACGGTATCAAAGAAAATACTAGTAGTGGTTAGATCTAAACTTGATATATCTATAGTAGATGAGGTATCTGGATCAGGGTAAAATACTTTAATAGGTAATGTTTGATCGATTATACTGGTATTACTGGAAGCCGCTGCTGAAATTAAACTACTTTTATCACTGGAATCAGTATAACTAATATTATCATCACCAACAGCAAGAAGCATTTCTCTCCGCATTTGTTTACGTCGTTTTCTGTTTTCTGCTGCTGTAATTGTTGTTGCTGTTACGGCACTACGATAACTATTAGCTAAAGTTAAAAAGTTAGCATTTCGGGTAGAAGCTACTCCAGTTCTAATTCCATTTGTTGTATTTGCAATAGCATCAACAATAGATGTTGTCAAAGAATCAGGATTTCTCATTTCCCATTTTAAGGTTCTACTTGTTCCTAAATCTAATATTATAGGTGTGGTTTCGCCAGCACCATCACCATAATGAGTTGATCCATTGTAAGGATATCCTAGAACATAACCGTTTCCATGTCCCCATACTGCAAGGGTTTCGTTATCTAATAATACAAATAATGAATAATTACTAGATTGAAAGGAATATTTATAATTCGCTGAATGGACACTACGTCCAGAACCTAAATTAACTGTATTTGCATTTGCCCAAGTTTGGGATGAAGTATAATTTTGGGTGGCATTACCTTGAAGAAATTGTCCTTGACCGTTATTTCCACATACTTTTATTGTTCCATTACTAAATAACAATCCACAATGATTAAATCCAACAGCCATTGATTTAACCCCAGTTACACCTAAATCTGTCATATCACCTCCTGAATAAGGATTATATTTGTGTTCTGAATTATTCCCTAATCCAGTTTGCCAATTGGCATTACCCCATGTTAATACTTTTCCATTAGTTAATAATACGAAATTAGTATCTTGAGTACCATAAAAATGAACATCTTCTGCGGATCCACTTTGTAAATCAATTGACGCTAAATTATCTCCCATAGTAGAACTGGTATTACCATACTTAACAACACCAATTGGATATGCATTTCTATAATATGCATTTCCCCATAATTTTACTGCCCCATTACTTAATATAGCAGCTGAACCATAAGTAGCACATGTAAATGATTTAACTGTTAATGCTCCACCTGTACCATTCCCATTAACTGTTCCAAGATCAACAAAACCAAGATTATCTCCCATTTCTCCAGAATTTGAACCAATATTAGTAGTATTTTCATAACCTAATTGTCCATTACCATTATATCCCCAACATTTTAATTTATATCCATTTCCAGACCCATCATCTGTTATTACACCTGCATGATACGAACTACAAGCAACATCAATTGCTTTAAGATCTCCCCCAGTTCCGTCTCCATTTACGGTACCCAATTCTATTTCAGTTAAAGTTGCTGTGTATGTACTACCACTAACAGAAGAACCAATCCCTAATACTCCATATAGATTATAACCACAAGATAATAACTTGCCATCATCTAATATAACAAATATTAATCGATATCCTGTTAAAACTTTTGTTATTGTTCGACCTGCAGAACTCAAAGTTGTTGCTGAATCCCAAGAATCCGATTGAGTTACACCTCCACTACGATTTAATAATTTAATATTAGTAATATTAGTTAAATTATTTCCCATTTCATTATCTGCATCACCGACCGTTCCATCTCCACTAGGATTATATGAGCTTCCTTCTCCCCAATGGACAACATTACCATTATCTAATCTTGCCATAACATGGGGACTTCGACTATTTGTGCAAAAAGAAGCTGATGCCATTTAATAAAATTATATTAAATAATTAAAAACATGTTTTTAAGCATTTAATAATTCTCATAAATTAAATATTTTGTAAATAAAAAATCATATAATAATTTAATATTTTAACATAATATTTTTACTTTTTCTTGGGAATCTTTATTTATAAAAATTTCTTCAACTTTTTTATTTACATTAGGATTATATGGTTTTTCTTTCATAGGACGTATATCTGATAAGTTTTTCAATATTATGTGTTTATTACGTGATTGTTTATAAAGAGTTCCAGATAGATAAGTTATCTTTTGTGCGATAAATGATAATCCGGTTCTAATTTGTGGATTACGATAACGGTGGAAATGGAAATGCATTTTCCCATTACTTTCAGTTTCTAAAGAAATTGTCATTATTTTTGATTCTTCATTATTATATTGTGTAGTTATTTTAGAGAATAACTTATGTTTATCAGGAACATTATTATGTTTTAATTTAAACCATGATGGTTCTTCTGTTAAAGAATTAGTTTGTTCTATCATAGAATTATAATTAGAATACAAAATGTGAGAATCTAAATCAATATAAACTTTGTTAATACCATGTTGTATAAATGCATATTTATAAAAAGTAAGATTACTAACTTTATCAATATTCATATCTTCAATATTCCAATTTTTAATTGTCTTATCCATAATCATTTGTTCATGAGGCTTATTTGAACTATAATCTGTAAAACAATTTAATACTAATTTGTCCGTAGCCATTGAATTCTTAGGATGGGTTTCTAACATTCTGAAAGAATATTTACCATCAATTAATTTATATGGCTCTCCAATTAAGGGACAAACATAAGGGTCTCCTCCAGAGCCACCTCCACTTTGTCCTCCACCTACAGAACCAAACATATATAGCACTATAGAATAAGAACCAACAGACACAGTATCTCCAATTTCGTATAATGATGAAGAACTGGATTCATTTACTATGGTAACTTTATCACCGTCAGAGTTCATAGTCCAAGTTTGACTCCCAGTATTTGATGTCACAGTTACAGCTTCATCGGCAATAGTATCAAAGAAAATACTTGTAGCTGTTAGATCAACACTTGATAAATCTAAAGTAGATGAGTTATCAGGATCAGGGAAAAAGACTTTAATAGGTAAAGTTTGGTCGATTAAACTGGTATTACTGGAAGCCGCGGCTGAAATTAAACTCGTTTTAGCACTGGAATCCGTATAACTGATATTATCATCACCAACAGCAATAAGCATTTCTCTACGCATTTGTTTACGTCGTTTTTTGTTTTCTGCTGCTGTAATTGATGATGCTGATACGGCATCACGATAGCTATTGGCTAAAGTTAAAAAGTTAGCATTTCGGGTAGAAGCTACTCCAGTTCTAATTCCATTTGTTGTATCTGCAATAGCATCAACAATAGATGTTGTCAAAGAATCAGGATTTCTCATTTCCCATTTTAAGATTCTACTTGTTCCTAAATCTAATATTAATGGTGTGGTTTCCCCAGAACCATCACCATAATGAGTTGATTGGTTATAAGGATATCCTTGAACCCAACCGTACCCACTTCCCCATGATCCTAGAGTTTCATTATCTAATAATACAAATAATGAATAACCACTTGCTTGGAACGAGTATTTATAATTTCCTGTATGAACACTACGTCCAGAACCTAAATTAACGGTACTTGCATTTGCCCAAGTTTGGGATGAAGTATAATTTTGGGTGGCATTACCTTGTAACCATTGTCCTTGACCATTATTTCCACATACTTTTATTGTTCCATTACTAAATAACAATCCACAATGATTATATCCCACTGCTATAGATTTAACCCCAGTTACACCAATATCAGTCATATCACCACCTGAATAAGGATTATAATGATGTTCAGTAGTACTTCCTAATCCAGTATGCCAATTAGCTGCACCCCATGTTAATACTTTTCCATTAGTTAATAATATAAAATTAGCATGTGTTTGATTATGAAAAGTAATATCTTCCGCAGATCCACCTTGTAAATCAAGGTAAGAAAGATTATCTCCCATAGTTGAACTTGACCCCCCTGTTGTTAAAACGGAAGATCCATTCCAATATGTATTTCCCCATATTTTTACCTTACCATTACTTAATATTACTGCTGTTGAATCTCCATAACACTGAACTGTTTTTACTGTTAATGATCCTCCAGTTCCATTCCCGTTAACTGTTCCTAAATCAACAAAACCAAGATTATCTCCAATTTCATCATCACTTAATCCAATATTTGTAGTATTTTCATAACCTAATCGTCCATTACCATTATATCCCCAACATTTTAACTTATAACCATTTCCAGCACCATCATCAGTCATAACAGCAATATGATATAAAGCACAAGAAACATCAACCGCTTTAAGATCTCCGCCCGTGCCATTACCATTTACGGTACCTAATTCTATTTCAGTTAAAGTTGTACCAGCCCATGCATTATGACTTACTGAACTACCTCGCCCTAATATGCCCCACGCATTTTTACCACATCCTAATAATTTACCATCATCTAATATAACAAAAGTTTGTTCATAACCAATATAAACTCTTGATATTGTTCTTCCTGCAGAACTCAAAGTCGTTGCAGAATCCCAAGATTCTGATTGTGTAACACCCCCAGTTCTTGTTAATAATTGAATAGCGGTAATATTAGTCAAGTTATCACCCATTTCATTCGCTTGATCACCTACAGTTCCATCTCCACTTGGATTATATCCACTACCATTTCCCCAATGAACAACATTGCCATTATCTAATCTCGCGATGACATGATGTGCATTAATTCCCGTATGAAAAGATGCAGAAGACATTTATGATTATTATATATATTTGTATATATAAAAGTTATATTTATTTTTGAATATTCTAATATAAAATATAAAATAAATTGTTGTTTAATTATATTTCTTAATATTTATATAAATATTTACACATATAATTATATGTGAAATGTAATTAATCTGGAATCAGCACATTATAAAATATAAGGGCTTGTTTACTCGCTTGTTGTTCAGCACCTAATTTTTTACGATCTACCCCCATCCCTACAACTTTTGCTCTATCGGGAGATAAAACACTCATTGTAAATCTTTTTACTCCATTGTTTCCAATTGTAGTAACAACCTCTTTATAAATAGGAAATACACCATCGTAATTCTGTTGATAGTATCTAAGCAATTGATCCTTAAAATTAACATTATTTTCAATAATATCGGCAAAATCGATATATCCAGGTCTTTCAAGTATTCCATATATTAGTTTTTCAAATAGTTTATAATCTTTATTACTGTCGCGAAATAACGCACCTAAAAACGATTCGAATAAATCTTCTAGGAATTTTTCATTTTTTCTACCATTACAACTATCTTCAATAAATTTACTCACAATTATAAACTCATTTAAACCCAATTTTTGTGCAAATCCAGCTAATGTAGAACCTTTTACAATATTGGTTTTTAAATATGTCATAAAACCTTCATCTTGGTCTGGATATCTCTCAAATAAATAGTTAGTTACTACATCTCCTAGAACCGCATCTCCAACCATTTCTAAGCGTTCATTACAAACAGTTTGTAATGGAATCATTTCTGAAAAGTTGTAATCTTTCTTTACATAATTTTCATCAAGCATTTTACCAATTGCTTTTTTTATCAATGGTTCAACACCTTTTGTATCTATTCCTGAGGGAATAGGAAAATTACTTAGTTTATGTTCTGCTTCATTATAATTATCTACCAAATATGATTTATGGATAAAAGATTCTTGAAATAAATCTAAATTATTTACCTTATAATCTATTCCAAAATCCTTTAATACATCTTCGATAAATTTTGATGTAAGTAGTTTATTTATAGGATTAAATGGTAAAACACTTTGTTGCTGTTGTCGGGTTTGTAATAATTGATAATTTTTTGGAATTTTCTTTCGAATAATATAACTTTGACGACTATGAACATCGACTACATTACGTCGTTGACGGTTTTCATATTGTTTTTTATCATGAGATTGATTATTAGACATATATATTTAAATCAATACTATATATTTAAATCATTATGTCAATTTTTTCTTCATAGTATAAACATATTACACGTTGAATTGACATCAATTTTATTAAACTTATTATCCATTCTTTATATTTTTTTTTATTATAAATCTTAAAATATTAAAAATATATTATATAATTATATACAATGGCTGCTCGTCATGTTCTTCCAGTAGGTCAAAATGATCATGATCCAAGAGAAATTATGATTTCTATAAGAAATTCTATTAGCAATATTATAGGTAATAGTATGGATAATCTTTCAAGAAATGATAATAAAAAATATATACTTGCAACAAATTGGGGTAGGGGGGGGAGGGTTCCTGATTTTATTATAGATAATTATAGTATTATTCAGCTATATTTCCTTTATGAACATTTAGGATTTTTTGAACATGAATTTATACATGCATGTAAATCGAATATATATATTTTAATTTCTATATTAAAGGGGATTATACGTTATTGTTATAATACTTGGGGAATAAGATATGACTGGAACGAATTTGATAATGTGAGTTCCAATTTAAAAAATACGTGTAAGCAAATAGAAATACGACCTACACCTATTATAAATAGCCTTTTATATATTGGGGATTGTAGAGAACATGCTTATTTATTTTCGTTTATGTTTGAAACATATGTGCTTTTATTAGAAAAATTTGATTCATTTAATGCATTAAAAGAAAAGGATGAGAGTGGTCGTATCACCAACCCACGTATCATAGATTATACATTAGTTATTTCATATAATTCTTTTTATAAACACGATACACAAAACGAAGCCAAGAATGATCCTACAAACCACCCAGATGATCCATACCTAGGCATACCAAAACCTGATCATAAAATTGAAGCATATAGAAATTTTACAATACCAAAACCATATGACCACGCATTATGTATTTTAAGAAAAATTAATTCAGATGGTCCAGAAAATAATATATGTTTTATTGATGCGCTTGATATTAACTATGATTTTCCCGTAGACCCGATTTCCCACCCAGCACATCATAATTTACATTTGCATTATATGGATTTGAACCAACATTTTCCCGAAGGCGAAATCAAAGTTGTAAACAAGCAAACAAACAAAACCGAAACTAAAAAAGTAATTATAATTCCTAATTCTCAGTATTTTAAAAAAGTGGAATACTCCGTACGTTGTCGTGTAGTTCCGTTTATACAAGGCATATTTAACGAAGTAAACGGAGACGACGTAAATTCATATAATCATGCAGGTAATAAATATAAACATAAATATATATGTCATGATATAGAAGAAGGATTTTGGCATCAATTTCGAATATATCTTCATAGAATTACCCCATCCCAACCAAACCGAGTTTATCTATCTAAAGATATAAATAAAAAATTTTATGATCAGGTCAAACAAATGCCATTAATAGTTCATATAATGTCTCAATTAGATGCTTCTACTTCTTACGATAAAATAGTAACTCCAGACGATAAATCATATTGTGATCAATTAATAAAATCAATGTTCAATAAATTATCTATTAAAAATTATACGGGTGTAGCAACATCAACACCACCACCAACACCACCACCACCACCACCACCACCACCAACACCACCACCAACACCACCACCAACACCACCACCAACACGATCAGTATTATCACCACCAACACCACCACCACCAGTATTATCACCACCAACACCACCACCACCATTACTCAATTTGGGTGATATTGGACGAGCAGGCGGCGGCAAAAGAAAGAGCAAAAAAAGACGCAGAAGCAAAAAAAGAAATAGAAGCAGAGGTCAAAATAAACGTTTTTCTAAAAAAAATAAGAAAACAGCAAGTAAATCAGTTAAAAAACGTAATCTGGTGAGAAAGTCAAATGGCAAAAATAAACTTTCTCGTAAAAAATACAGCAAGTAAATCTAGTGGGGTAAAAAAATATATGTAAACAAAAGTACGAAATATGTAAATACTTTTATACACTAGAGAACACATTATCATATATTCTTTGAGATAAAACTTTTCCCAATTTTTTAGTTTTTTCTCCGTTAGATACTTTAATTTCAATTGGTTCTAATAGTAATGCGCGATATTGTTCTTCAATTCCAATATACGTTATTATTAAATCATACCATGATTTATATTTATCTTGAATAGCAATTGCTATATTATATGATATTCCAGGTATAGTGCATAATTGAGACAAAAAACAATTTCTCCCTGTTATATTATCTCTTTTTTTAATTTTCACAGAATGAATATATTCCTTAGAAATCTTTTCATCAGATATTAGATCTAATTTTCTCATTATTGTTAACAAAAAATCACATGTATCCCCTACATCAGCCGTTTGATGCACATATACCCCATCTCTAAAAAAGTTATTTACTATTGTTCCAAGATATGTTTTATACGATATTAAATATTTTGATTGAGCCAATTGTCCGCTCGGATTACAACCCTCGAATATATATATAATCTTATCACATCCCGCAGATAAAATACGCGATTTCTGCTCTCTATATCTACCATCTTTAATCGATTGAGATAAATCTTTTATCGTTTTTCTCTCTACAATAACTTTTAACTCATCATTGACATAAAAATTTATGTCTCCTACCAACAAATTACTTACCTCATATAAGTATTTATTAAGAGAACTATCACCCGATTTAAATATTTCAAATTTTTCTTTAAATATATTATTAAGGTCTTTTTCTCTGTAATCAATTACAACACGATAATTTTTCATTAGTATTAAATATTTAAGAAATACTTAAGCTAATTAAGAATTTAATTTAATTTAATTTTAATTTAATTTAATTTTAATTTAATTAAAACAACTTAAAAAAAAAATGTTATATATAATTATAATAATTAAAGTGGTATAAGAAATACCCTAAATGAAATTATTAGATTAAGTGGGTTTCCCCTTTCTAAAGATTTCGGCACTTTGTGTTTAAGGTGGTACTGAGATGTTATAATTAAAGTAAACCTTAGATGTGAAGTTGTCAAATATAATCTATTTGATAACTTTAATAAAATAATTATAATAAATAAAATTTTATAATATTTCATAAAATTTTACAAATTTCAATTTCATAAAAAAACCATTATTTCATAATAAATTAATCCTTAGGTTTATCTTTCTTTTTTTTCTTTTCCTTATCCCCACTTGAGGTATTTTCTGTCGAATCTTCGACTTGAGTTGGTTTGTTAGGTGCCATTGTAGTAGTAGTAGTATCTACATGAGAACAACGTGTGGGTTGATTTACTACAACACATGTAGCGAGTCCTCCACTTTCTTGACGTAATTTAAGCTTGGTAAAAGTTAAATTTAAACTTCCTAGCCAATTAGTAAAATCACTTAATTCGTTTCCTTCACTAGAGAATGTAAAAGATGTAGCTACATCTGGTTCATCGGCGAAATAATTAATTTGCATTTTATATAGAATATGATACGATATATCTTTATATTTGTAAATATTTATAAATATTTTAATCTAATTTAATCATAATCTGATGACTGAAATCAATACTCCAATATGGTTAAGTATAAAAGATACAATATGGAACAAAGGAATTATAAAGTCTACAGATGGTGAAAAATATATAGTAACGATGATAGATAATGGAGAGGATATAATTATAAATAGAGAAAATATTGAGTTAAGAAATCGTGAGACTGACGATGTTGATAATTTAATTGATTTACCTCATTTGAATGAACCATCTATGTTAAATTCCATTAAAATTCGTTATCATAATTCAAATATATATACATATACAGGTCCCATTTTGATTGCGATTAATCCTTTTAAAAACATTGATATATATTCCGAGAGTCACATAAATGATTATATATCAAATAAGGTGAATTTAGCTCCTCATGTATATGGGATAGCTCGTGAGGCATATAATATGATTAAATCCAATTATCAAAAAGATCAATCGATATTAGTAAGTGGGGAGAGTGGAGCTGGAAAGACTCAATCGACTAAATATATTATGAATTATTTAGCCAATGTATCAAGTAGTGGTAAATTTAAGAAAATCAATAGTATTGAGAATAAGATATTACAATCCAATCCTATTTTGGAAGCATTTGGTAATGCGAAAACGCGTAGAAACGATAATTCCAGTAGATTTGGAAAGTTTATAGGTCTTGTATTTAATTCTGATGGTAATTTAATTGGTGCCGAAATAGAAACATATTTACTCGAACGTGTTCGTTTAGTTCAACAACCAATTAACGAGAGAAATTTTCATATATTCTATCAAGTGATTCAGGGATTAAATGACCCAAATATTTTATATCATGGAACTCCCCAAGATAAAGAGTTATTTAATGAATTGGATAATGCGATGAATGATATGATGTTTTCTCGTAATGAAATAAGTTCAATATATGATATAATTATTGGTATATTAGAATTAGAGACTATTGAAATAGCATCTCTTTATCAAGATTCTCCATTAAAATATATATTAAAATCGGTATCAAAATTTCTCGGAATTAAGGAAATATTATTATTAGAAGTTTTAACAAAAAAGCGGATTAAAACAATGGAGGAGGTATATATAACTGATTATACTCAAGAACAGGCGATTGTAAATAAAAAGTCTATTATAAAAATTATTTATAATTGTTTATTTGATTGGTTAGTATCAAAGATAAATAGTAATATATCTTGTGATAAAAATATTAGTAATGAATCTAAAAGATATATTAGAATATTAGATATTTTCGGTTTTGAGGTATTTGATAAAAACAGTTTTGAACAGTTATGTATAAATTTTGCCAATGAAACATTACAAAAAATTTTTACAGAATATACTATTAGAATAGAACAGGAAGAATATAAAAGGGAAAATGTTGATTGGTCTGTAATTAAATATCCAGATAACCAAAAATGTTTAGATATAATAGATGCCAAACCAGGTATATTCAGTTTATTAAACGAGCAATGTTTAGTTCCCAAAGGCACAAGTGATGGTTTTTATATTAAAGTTTCTCAAGTATTATGTATTAAAAACAATTCCGATGTTATTACGATAAATAACAAGAGAAAAATATATAATGAATTTACTATATATCATTATGCAAGTGATGTTATTTATGATGCTTCTGAATTTGTAGAAAAGAATAAAGATGACATTAATTCTCAAGTTCAAGACTTATTAAAATCAAGTTCCAATATTATAATTAAATCATTTGATTTATCTAAATATCAACAAACTGGAGGAAGTAAAATATCTAAAACCGTTTGTATTAAATTTCGTTCTCAATTAGCAGATTTACGTGCCGTAATTAATAATACAAATCCTCATTTTATCCGTTGTTTAAAACCAAATGACAAGAATAATGCTAATAATTTCGTTGATACACGTGTAGTCGACCAACTTAGATACAGTGGAATATTATCCGCAGTCAGAATAGCCCGTTCTGGATATCCAGTTAAAATTTTGAAAAACAATTTTAAAGAGCGTTATTCGATTTTAATTACAACAACAGTAGAAAATTTATTAGATAAATATATATCAGATCCATTTGATTATCAAGTCGGTAAGACAAAAATTTTTATTAAAAAGGATATATATGATAAATTAGAAAAACAACGTAATTTATATTATACTCAGTATATTACGGTTATTCAATCTAATATAAGACGTTATATTAATTACAGTCTATATCAAAGTAAAATCCGCAATTCAATTCATATTCAAACTGTATATAGAAGATTTCGCATTAAAAAATGGTATACCAATATTAAATATAATATTATTAAAATTCAAACAAATATTCGTTGTAATATATCCCGTAATAAACTCCACAATATTAGAAAAAATAATGCTTTAGATAAGATAACAAGTAATATTATTTCCATATATTATTCCAAAAGATTTCAAAATTATTATCATCAATTATCTAAAAATAGACTTGAGGCTGTTATTAAGATTGAAAGAGTATATAAAAAATATCTTACGAGAAAGAGAAAAATTATAAATCAATTTAATGATTTAGTCCAATCGAATGCTAATATTGTAGAGGAGAATACCCAAATAAAAGAAGAACATAAACAAGTTATAGAAGAACATAAACAAGTTATAGAAGAAAATAAACACGTTATAGAAGAAAATGTTAAAATAAAAGAGGAAAATGATGTTGTCAAAGAAGAACTTAAACAAATGAAAAAAGAATTAGAATTATTCAAGAAATTAACAATTGATGAATCAATGCAGGATGTATTTGAAGTTATGAGAGAAGAGAATGAAAAATTACACAAGGAGAAATTACAAACAGAAGAAGACGCGATTAATTTGGTAATTCGTGTAAAAAAGGATGATATGGAAATATTAGATAAGATGCGTGCTGAGAATGATGATTTATCAGAGAAATTGGTTAGAATGCAATTGTTATTGGAACAAAATAATAATTTAGAAGATAAATATAATCGTTTAATTAATAAAAAAGAACAATGCTCGATTATGTAAATTAAATCCTATGTATATTTAGTAATGTTTGACAAAAAGTTCACAGAAAAACAAAATAAATATTTGAAAAAATTAAAATTCCATGAGAAGGCAGTGTATAGATTGTTATTTATAGAGAATGAATTTTATGATGTAGTTGATGATATATTAAATCCAATATTAAAAGAAGAAAATATTAATGAATTAATATTAGATAGATTTGATTTACTCGATGAATTCAAAAATACAAAAAAGAATAGAAAAGATATATTAACAGATGTTGTAGATATTATTAAGAAATCCCCAAAAACATCTTTTCAAAAACCATTATATTTTATTGTCCCCAAGAATGATAAAAATATAATATCTAAGATATTTCACAGAATTACGGAAATAGATGATAATAATTTATTTTTAAGTCGTAAATCCTCTTTTGATAATGTTAAAGAGAATTATTACGTATTTTCAATTACTATAAATAACAACGCCCAATTTTTTCCAATTACTATAAATCAAACTCTTAATTATGTATTACCTCCAGTATATAAATGGAAATTAAAATCTAAAACAAAATTTCATGATGTGTTAAAAAGCGATGATAAGTTAGTTGTCAATATAAGAAATATGATGAAATATCATAATTTAGATGTTGATAATTACATTCTTAGCAACAAATTTACCTAACACTAACAAAAAAATTGATTATAGATTAAATAAAATTTAATTAATATAATTAAATTAGATTAAATGACGTCAATTTCCGAAGATACCAAACAAATTCTCGAACATATCAAATATGTAATTATGGAATCAGAACATCAAGATAAGGAAAAAATATACTCTTTTTTGGAAAAAGAATTAACAACAAAAATTCAAGACATATTTGGAAATACTATTAAGAAAGCTCCAGTTAAGAAAGAATCAGTTAAGAAAGAATCAGTTAAGAAAGACAAAGATCCCAATGATTATTCAAAATATAAAATAGATGAATTGAAGCCTCTATTACGTCAGAGAAATTTGAAAATAACTGGTAAAAAGCAAGAATTAATTGATAGAATTAATGAGTATATGAGTAATAATATTGAAAATGTTGAATACTTCTCAACCCATGATAATAAAAGAATTAAATTTACTAATTTATCAGAAGAATGGGGACATAAAATAATGTATAAAGGGTTTGATTTATTTTCATCATATTATTCCAATATAAATAACCTTAAGAAATCAAAGGATGATGTTGAAACAGCCCTATATTATTGTTATAATGATGTATTTATAGCTATTTTTAAAAATGATGAGGAAGAACAATATTTACTTGAATTTAAAATTAATGGACATGACAAATATGAAATATTAAAAAATAGTTCAGAAGAATTGTCTGAACTATATAATAAAACGGAATATGAGTTAATTCATTAACATATAAAAAATATCTATATTTTATATAAATATAAAATATAATGGAAAACCAAAATTTAAATAATGATATAATAAATGATATTGATTTAATATGTATAATATGTAGAGATCCATATTATCATCCTATATTAACTCCATGTGGACATCATTTTTGTAAAGAATGTTTAATAAATCATATTAGAATAAATACCCCAAATTGTCCACAGTGCAAAGCATTATTTGATAAATTTTATACAATAAGTTATATCAAAACATTAAAACACGATTTTTTTCTCGCCAATTTATCAAGGTCGAAATTATCACAATATTGTAAAAATAAAGATAAAGGTTGTAAAATGATGTATTTACCCCAAGAAGAAGATATTCATATTAAATTATGTAAATATGAAGAAATTAGTTGTAAAAACTATTTTAATGGTTGTCGTCAATTAATTCCAAGAATTGAAATATATCATCATGAAAATATATGTGAATACAGCAAATGTATCGGGTCTAGATATGGATGTTATTATATAGGAAATAAAACTAGTATAGAAGATCATAAAGATGATTGTCTATATTATAATATTGGAAGTAAAATAGAAACCAATTTAATTAAAAGGTTTACTATTTACTCTGATATATTAGTTAAAGATAAAGTCAATTTATTGGAAATAAAAAATAGGCGTACCCAATTACAAATTAATGGTATTAAAGAAGAAATTTCAAGTTTAACACAATCATTAAATAATTTAGAAGAAAATTATTATGGTAGTTCTTCGCAATCACAGACACAACCTTCGGCACAACCCCAACCTCATACTCAATCTCACCCCCATACCCAACCTCAATCTCCCCCCCATACCCAACCTCAATCTCACCCCCCGCCTCATCCTCGAGTTCAACATAGAGCACGATTAACAATTAGACCCGCAACGGCTTCAGTTGATAATATTACAAATTTAGTTAATCAATTATCAAATTTATCTTCAAACACAGCAATTGTATAAATTATTCTTGCTCTAAAATATGCCATTGTAGTTCACGTTTTATAATATCTATTTTTTGTAATTGAACATTAATCTTATCATTTACTGAATATACAGTTTGCTTATCTTGGGATTGTAATTTATCTTCGCTATAAGTAAACAATTTACCCCCTAAACAAGATACATGAATACTATCATATACACTCAATATAGGAACATCAAAGAATATTGCATATGGACGTATTTTAACAATTTTTGCATTAAATGTTATATAATTAATATCACTAATTGATTCGGATTCATCATCTGTATCCTCATCATATTTCGTTTCAATCTTCATAAAAATGTTTTCAGAGTCATTATTTAATATATTATGAAGTATTTTATATAATTTATTCTTATAATAATCAGATTCAATTTTGAAAAATTGCTTCTCATTAATATTACATTTTTCTACAAATTTATTATAATTATTCTTATATTTTGGTATATCGGTTTGGGATGGAGGTTCTATCAAACTAAAGTTCTTAATCGTATTTTTAAATATATAATTTAATACAAAAGAATCAAAAAAATTATTATATGGGTTAAAAAATGATAAGTATCTATTTAAAGAATCATCGGGATATATTTTCGTCCAATATAAATTAATGGGTTTATCTAAATAATATGAATTTTCTATTAAATTTTTAGTATCATAGTTTGTATATTCGATAAAATCATTTTTAAAATAAGATAGTTTATCTCGAGATAAATCCATAGATTCATCTATATCGTCATTATTAACTTGTTTATGCTCTTGTTCTTGTAATAATATATCAAAACTATTATATACTTTTTGGATATTATGAGTAGTTTTTTTATTATTTGTAGATACATGTTTATTAAAATTATCTAACTCATATTTATTTACTTTTTTAATAGGATATAACAATTCACTTGTATCCCTTAGATGAGATAAAATACTATTTTTTAATATTTCTATAATCCCACATAACAATAATTCCTTGTCATTTATAAATTTATCAAAACGATATTTTTTAATAATAATTTTTTGTTCACATAACATGGGGGTCATATAATTAACAAGTTCATTTAAGTTTTCATCATTATAAGAAATCATTGATTTACCTACAATTTTATCAACCAATTTTAATAAGCCACCATTTATCTCAAATTTAAATATTACAGAATTATATTTTACATCATAATCAAATAATTTATCAAATGGTTCTATAAAATTATAATAGTCTTTATTTTTTAAATTAATCAAAGACAAGTTCCTATATGGAGAAAAATTATTATATTTATTGAAATCAATGAACTTATCTACAATAAATGAGATATACAAATGATTATCTAAAATATTCCATAATAATAATTCTTTATGGGTATGTGTTAAATTAAATTTAAATGTATTATCGGGAGCATCTATATATTTGCAATAGTGATTGGTATCACTATTCAAATAATTTTCACAATTATTTTCAATCATAATCGTTTTAAAATCAAGATCACCATCATTTATATTACCATAATTCTGGATTATCTTTCCATGTATATCATGATAACCATTTCCCCAGTTAATAATCTCTACCGTAACTTTATCTCCAATCTCTACTAAGCATAAATTAGAATAGGGAGTGCAATATATGGATTTACTTTTCCCTAAAATTGGAGCATGCAAAATATAATTACCCTTAAAAATATGACTTACTATCGCAAATAAAATACAATGTTTTCTTTGTATAATTTCAATTACTTCTCCTTCATATCCTTTTTGGTTTTTATCAACTATTTTTACTTTTACAATATCTCCATTAATTGAATTAAGAGTATTACTTTTTGCTATAAAGGCTTCTTTAATTATATTATGATCCGTATCTTTAACAAATGCGAAACTATTTGAATTCATAGAAAATTTACCCGTAATTACTTCAGATATACTTTTCACCTTTTTATTTTTTTTAACTACCGTCCAACTCATTATTTAGTATTAGGAATATATATATAATATTTGATACATATTTTTATATCATATTTTCCGTGAATTTTACAAATACTTACTATAATAATTTATTTACATGATATTATTTTCCGAAAGTAGATTCTCCATCATAATTGACATATAAAAATCCATCTTCATCTTTATGAGTATCATATATTGTCCCCATTGTTGCTGTCGATGATGGTAATGTATTATTTATAAATACAAAAATCGCTCTCTCAGATTGTAATTTAATTCTTTTTCGTATAATATAAATAAATTGTCCCATATTAAGATCCTTTGGAACTAAAAATTTCTTCTTGTCTAATGTAGGAAGTTTACAATTTGGTCTATGTTCTACTACTATAGGAACCCTACCAGGATATTTGGCATTTATACTTAATGCCTCTTCTTTTCTTTGTTCTAATGGTTTACTCTTAAAAGCTGATGACATTTCAATATATAAATATTAGAAAATTTATTTTATATTCATTCTATAAATATCAAAAAATATATCGAAAATAAAATATCAAAAAATATATCGAAAATAAAATATCAAAAAAATAATATTACTAATATATAATATAAATGTCCGAATATATACCCATAGAAAAGAGAAAATATACAAGTCGTACTAAAGGGGATTTCCAGAGTTGGATAAATGTAAAGTATCAAGACAGTCAATTAAGTCACCCGAATAACAAAGAACAGCCATGTTTTTGTGATAATGGATTAGTAAGATGGCGCAATGAATGGGATGTAGGAGATCATATATGTACCGAGAACAAAGGAGAAATAGAGTTAACTAAATTTCAAAAATTTTTAAAAGATTTTTTTACTACTATGTATTTAAATGATTCTAGATATAGAGGAATTTTGTTATATCATGGTATGGGTTCAGGTAAAACGTGTAGTTCTATTGCTATGAGTGAGGAGTTAACTAAAAATCGTCAGGTTGTATTTTTATCACCAGCTTCTCTAAAAGGTAATTTTATCCGAGAGTTAAAAAAGTGTGGATCATCTGAATACCATGTACCTCCAAATATGAGTAAAGACGAGGAATATCATAAAACTATTGAGCGTAAGATTAGAAAAAAATTCTTTTTTATTAGTTATGATTCTCCATATATTATTAAAAAACTCAATGAAGTGCCTGATGGATTAAATGATAAATTATTAATAGTAGATGAGGTGCATAATTTGATTTCTATGATTCATAATCAAGGTAAAAAAGGACCAATTATATTTACATCAATTATGGAAGCAAGAAATTTGAAAATAATATTTTTATCCGGAACTCCAATTATTAATGACCCATTTGAAGTGTCTTATTTATTTAATATGTTAACGGGTTATATTTATCCAGATAATAGTGAAACACCTGGAGAGAGTATTATAAATCCAGAACAATATTTTTCCAAAAAAAGAACACGAAATATGTTATTTAGTAATTCTGTTGAATTTGAAGATACTTTTATAGACAAATCAAATCCTAATCATTTTAAATTAAAGAATGAATCAATGTTTAAAAGAAGAATTCAAGGTTTATTATCATATTATAAGCAAGAACAACCATCAGACAACATATTACCTAAACATACTGATGAAATTGTTGAATTAGAAATGAGTCAACATCAATATAGTTTATATAAACAAGCTAGAAATATTGAAAGAGAGTTTGAGAAACAAATGGCAATCAAATTTGGAAAAAAAAGTAAGAACACAACTAGAAGAAATATTGATTTATTACAATTTCAGAAAGCTTCGGCAAAAAGAAATAAGCCAGATTTGTTTAGAGCATTTAGTAGACAAACGAGTAATTTCGCCTTTCCAAAAGAATTTCTTCGTCCTTTACCTGGAGGTAAATTATTAGATCCAAGTGCCGAAGATGTAGTAAAAATTAAAATTGGAGAAATAGAAGAAGAAATATTAGGAGAAGGTTTAGTAGAAGATTATGGAAAAAAAGGAGAAGATGAAAAATATTACCAAATGTTAACTGATGTTATAAAATCATTATCAAAGAAAAAAATGGAATATTTTGGAAATATGGAAAGTTTAAAAACATATAGTGCTAAATATGCTGCTATATTAGAAAGAATTAAAAAATCTAAAGGTCCATCATTTGTATATTCCAATTTTAGAACCGCAGAAGGTATTGGAATATTCTCTTTAGTATTAGAAGCAAATGGTTATATGGAGTATGATACTAAAGTTAAAAAAGCAAATAGTCCAACCCCTTTTCCAAACACCATAGATACTGTAACTGGAAAAGAATGGAAAGATCTTAATAGTAGTGAAAAGAAAAAATTTAAACCATTAACTTATTTAATATGGTCAGATACAGGAAGTGGAAAAGATGATTTAAGAAGACGTTTAATCAACACATTTAATAGTGATAATAATAAAGAAGGTAAATTAATTAATGTATTTTTAACTACAAAATCAGGTGCAGAAGGGATTAATTTAATGAATATACGTCAAGTACATTTAATGGAGCCTTATTGGAATGATATATTAGTTCGTCAAGCTATATCACGTGCTATTAGAAGATGTAGTCATGCGACATTACCTGAAAAAGATAGAAAAGTTGAAGTTTATAGATATTTATCTGTGCATAATAATCAAAATAGTAAAGATGTAGATCATAATAAGAAGCAATTTTCAACCGATCAATTTATTTTAAGAACTGCGGAAAATAAGAAGAGTATTATAAATTCGGTACAAAAAGCGATGATGGAAGGTGCTATTGATTGTAGTATCAATATTAATCATAATAATTACAGGGAAGAGAAAGACCCTATTAAATGTTTTAATTATAATAGTAAAGAAAAAGGAGCATTCAAAGTAGATCTCAAAGAAGAAAAAACAGATAAAGATTATTTATCTGAAAACAAAGTAGAACAGTTTGAATTTAGATCAGTGTCTATTAATGGAAATAAATTTAGAATTCAAGAAAATGATTTCCAAGCTGGGAGAACACCAGAATTAATGAAAAAAAATCCTAAATCTTATGAAGGACAAGAAGTAATATTATATTACCCAGTTGATAACAAACCAATGGTTAAATTTTTCGTACATAATGGTGTATTCAATAGAGTAAGATGTAGAAATCAATCATGTGTATAGAAAATCAAAGTAAATTCTATATTTTAATTCTTTATCAATTCTAATTGTTAAATAATATTCCGAAATTTTACTAGGCTTCCTCACGCATAACTTCATATCCCCCAATTTAGGAAGATCTTCATATTCAACGTCCTCTATATAATCATAATTGTTAGATAAATCTTTTCTCTCAAAATGTAATACAAAACCAATAGCCTTAAATATATTTATAATACACCCTAAATCGGTAATATTTAATCTTTCAATAGCTTCTTCAATAGTATGAATATTATATTTTTGAAGTATTATTTCATTTAATAAATCTACTAAAAACATAAATAAATCATTCAAATCGGATTCATCTTTAGAATTGATAAAATCTATCTCTAATTTAACACTATTCGGGGTACATTCGTTATTAAGTAAATAATTTACTAAATCAGTTAACTCTCCTTTTTGTTCCATGTGTATTATTATACAATATAAATTTTATATTTATTATGTAAAGATAAAAAAATTGAAGTTAAATTTTCCTCCCCTATATATTACTATATAAAACGAAATGGACGGTGCTCCAGAGTCTCCTTCGGAATCCCCAGAGTCTCCTTCGGATTCCCCATCACCCGATATTTTCCCTTCTTGTGAAAAGTGGGTACAAATGTTTGAGATTAGGGCTACCGAAATTAAAAGCAAATGTACATGGAAAATGGAAAATACCGATATGGTATGTGTAATATGTATGGAATATACTGATAAGCGTTCGGATTTTGAAAATAATGGAATTTCTTGCCTTATATGTCGTGATGGTGTAGTGTGCCGTGGATGTGCGAAACGTATGGCTGACACACGGAGGGAGGGAGAGTCATTTAATACATTGCGCTGTCCTGCTTGTAAGCAGGCAAGTTACACTTATTCATGTCTAGTATGTAAGGCTCCGACACCTTCTATAAAAGGTATGCTTGTTAAGGAGTTTATTGGTGTGGATGATAGGATTATGGATGTTGTAAGAAATACTGATACACTTAAGGAGTTTGTGACTAATGGGGACAAAATTATGAGAATGCTGAAACTTCAAATCCGCGTGAGGACGTCTTTTAGGAGGTCTTACGCGCCATGTATGCCCCATCTTTTGGCAATACGAAATGCTATTAACGACGCTGAAGTTATTCCAGGATTGGAAGCTGACGCGTCTACAATATTGGAGAAAATTAAGAAAACTACGATAACAGAACTGGAAGCACTATTTCCCATGCTGTGCTGGACTCATATTGTGGGTGCTGTCTGTTGCGAATCTGTATCGCAGTCGTGCCGCTCCACGTTCACTAAGTGTGATGGATGTGAATTTCTTGTGCGCACGGTATCACCCCACATTCGTCTCAGTGATAGCGGATCTATGTGTAGCCATTGTTTGAAAGACTATGGACCCGTAAAGCGTAAGGCCGATGGTGATCCAGAGGGTGTAGGTGGGAGTTCAAAGCGGAGTCGTCATTAATAATTTATATATAATTATATAAATTATATATATATGTAAATTATAATAAAAATTGATATAAAATCATGTAGCCATATAATGTTATAATAAAATGTCTCTCCAAATTAAAAAAGTAAGAAAGTCTAAAAGACTAATTGAAGCTGAATTATTTGAAAAGAAAAAACGTGATGAATTACATAAGATTAGATTAGAACAAAAATTAGAAATGGATAAAACAATAGAATATAATGAAGAAGAAGAGAAAAAGATTCAGGAAAATTTCAAGAAAGAATTTCCAGATTATGATCCATCAAAATTAAGCAATTCTGAGGTTATATGTATATATAATCATCTAAATTACATATTTAATAATTACATTATAGAATTATATCAGATTCTCCATAATCCAAAAAAGAAATGGAATAAAAATGTTCGTGAATTTATTAAATTTCATGACAAATATGAAGACGAATTGGATATAGATCCAGATAGATTTTCAGAGAAAGAAATTTCAGAAATACAAAAAATGGGATTTGATTTATTTGTTGGAGATAAATGTGCGGATATTGATGAAGATGAATTTGATGGTCCAAAAGATTTAGCTCCAGAAGAATGGGAAAATCTGGACGATATTATTCTTTATTATTATAATATATTGGAGTGAAAATATAATTTAATCCTTTATATCATATAAAAAAAATATATATAATAATTATATATAATAAATGGTAAATAGAACTCAAAGTTTAAAATTACATAAATCAGAAACTGAAACTGATAATGAGCCTCATAAAACATTATTAAGAAAGGCATTAGGACTTTCTCCTAAAACACCTGATTACGATGTTGATACTAATCCCGATTTAATGAGAGATAAATTGTCTAAAAACGGACGTGATGTATGGGCACTTGCCGTTGCTGTTGTTTTAGTGTTAACAATGTGGAAGAAACATTCCAAGTTTTTAGCATTATGTTTATCATGTATGGTAATGTACCAAGCATATAAAGAGGAAGATAATGAAACAACAATGTTAAGAGTAGGTTCAGGATTCGTATTAGCTTTAATGTTATTATTATTTACTAACGGAAAAGAAGTTATAATGAAGTTTACAAGCCCTGATTTATTAAATCTTCCTATGTGGATGCTACCATTTTTAGTAGTATTATCTACTTCTTTGGATTCCCTTTACACTCTAAGAACATTTCATAGAATAAATTATTAAGTTTTTATAATTTTCATAATTATTAAGTTTTCATAAGTATAAGTAATTATTTTTAATTATTTATATGTAATATAATGTATGAATATCTAAATTTCAAAAAAATTATAGGAGTATTCTTTATTTACTATATTTATATATATTATAAAACTTATAGAAAAATAACTAATAAAACCTATGATATAGAATTACCAGATATAAAAAACAAAAATTTAATAATAGAAGATAAACAAGATAAACAAGATAAATTTTATTGGGGTGTATCTACATCGAGTCATCAAAATGAAGGATATAATCAAAATAATTGGACATTATGGGAGATCCAAGAAGAATTAGAATATAGTGGAATGGCAACTAATTCATGGAATTATTTTGAATCTGAATTAGAAAACTTAAAATTATTAGGAGTTAATTCTTATAGATTCGGAATAGAATGGAGCCGAATAATCCCCGAAGAAGGATATGTATCTGAAAAGTCTTTAAGTAGATATGAACATTGGTGTCAAAGATTGATAGAGAATGGGATAGAGCCATTGGTTACATTATATCATTTCACACGTCCTACATGGGTGGAGATAAAGTATGGTGGATTTCATAATAATCAGATAATTCCGGAGTTTATTCATTATATAAAGGTGGTTGTATCGAGGTTATCTAAATATGTTAGGTATTGGATTACATTCAATGAGCCATTGATGGAGTTAACAAATGGATATATAGTAGGGAGTCGTCCTCCTGGTTATAAGGATAATTTTAATTATTTAACATTAGCATTAAAGAATATATGTGATATGCATTCCAAGTCTTATGCGATAATACATAATATTAGGAGTGATAGTATGGTTAGTATAGCAAAAAATCTTGTATTATTTAAACCATATAATACATGTGAACCATTAAAGGTTAAGATAGTAAATGAGATTGATAAATTATATAATGATGCGATATTGAGTGCGTTAATAACTACAGGAGAATTGGATACAAGTTTTAATTTCCAATTTTATAGATTTGGGGATGTATATTATAATGAAAAATTTAAAAACACAATGGATTATTTAGCAGTAAATCATTATAATATTGTTAATGTTAAGGTTAGTTATTCAGGGAATAAATTGATAGATATTATGTTATCTGATCCAGATAGTAAATTTCCTAAAAATGATTTGAATTGGGATTTATGTCCATATAGTATGTATGTAATATTAAAAAAATATTATGAAAAATATAAACTTCCTATTATTATTACTGAGAATGGTTGTTGTGATAATAGTTTGAGTAAAAAAAGAGCAAGAAATTTTATGAAGCAATGTATATATGGGATGCAAATGGCACAGAGAGAAGGAGTAGATATACGAGGATATTACTATTGGACTCTTCATGATAATTTTGAATGGGATGATGGGTATGTTCCTAAATTTGGATTGTTTACAACAGATTTCGCTCGATTAAAGAAACAAATTAAAAGAGGAGATACCATAGATAAATCTAAGAAGATTAATTTAGTAGGAAAATTATATAAAAAAATTATTTATTATAATAAAAAATTATAAAAACAAAACATTATAAAAATAAAATTCTATTTATATATTATAGAACCATGATGGGAAAAAAGACAATTACTAATGCCAATGTATATTTTACATACAATGGCATACCTGCGCAAGGAAATATTGTTGGCACTCATATGTTAGATCAGTCTATAATAACTGGGTTTTATGTAAAAACCCGTAGAATTGGGAATGAATCTATATCATTAGATTTATTAGTAAAAATAAAAGATATTGATAAAACATGTTTATCGGAATTATTATCTGTATAGATAAATTTAATTCATGATAATATTATTAGCAAAATAAGTAAAATACTTATTATAGGTATTTTTAGAAAATTCTAATCTACTTGATGGTAGTTTATAATTATGTTGGATCAACATTGGATTGAAATAATAAACATCTAAATCATTTCCATAATGACTATTTAATTGAATATCAATATAGGTTCTGATTGGATCACATATTTTTAATAGTTTTGGAATTGATTTTTTGTTGATTATATATGCAAATGTTCCACAATTAAACCATCCATTCGTCTTAGTGGGAGTGTATATATATTTTGTATTAGGAACTTTTTTAATATTTAATCTACTACCTCCACAAAATATAATATCCCAATTTTTTGGAACTTCTTTTATTCTTGTATTAAGATCTTGACTAAAAGTTTCTGGGATTATACAATCATCTTCTAATATTAAAATATTTTCATTTTCATTTTCATTTTCATTTAAAATATGTTTCCATAAATTAATATGTGATAACGCACAACCTATACTTCCATGTAAAGAATTCCTTCCTTCAGTATTATGATTAAAGAAGGAGCCATTTTCCATTACAACCGTGCCATCCTTTATTAATTTATTTACATCTAACTTAGCGCCATTTATAGCAGGGAATCTGGTAAAATCGATTTGTGCTTCTTTTAATTGTGTTGAAATGAGATTAAATCTATTTTTATCTTTATCAAGGTTAATAACATAAGTTTTATTGATATATGAAGGTTCATTATAAAATCCTTCATTTTTTTTAAGAGAACTTGTATTGATTAAAACGATTCCAATAATGATAATCAAAAATAATATTAAATAAGTTTTCATATTATTATAGAATGATATATATAATATTTTATATCTAAAATTTATCTTCTATTATTAGACTTGGTTTTTCCAAATTTTCATTTTTTACATTATTTTCATTTTTACTATTAAATTCAACTTCATCTTCAACTTCATCTTCAACTTCATCTTCATCATCATCCATAAATTTAAGTCTGTATCCTTTCCATCCTTTAACTATTCTATTTTCTAGATTTCTAACAGATTTAACTTTATCCCCCAATATGCTTTCAAAACGTTTTTTAATTTCTTTAGAACGATCGATTTTTTCATCTACATAACATCTTTTAAACCATCTTGTATAATTATCATATACATCTTGCCATTTAATAGCATCTTTGGGATCTTTAACAACATAATCTACAATATAATCATTATATCTATCATTTTCTTTTTCATATTCTAGAGTATATTTCAATATTTCTGAAGGGTCTTTTAAACCTTCTTCCATATATTTATGATAATATCTTATTAATAAAGACATAAAAGCACTTCTCCATGTATTGATTTTTTGAGGAATATCTTTATCCTTTTTAAATTCATGTGGATTATTAGGATTTGGATTATCTGTAAATTTACTTGTAAATTCAATAACTCTTAATCTTCTCCAAGTACCTTGATCGGAACTGGGGATTTTAGGTAGATCATTACAACATAATACTAATTTAAATTGAGGTTTATATTCAAATATATCTCCAAAAAGCTTTCTGGCTGTCAGTTTATCTCCACCTGTTATTTCTTTCATTAAACCAACATTAATTTCATCACCTTTATCTGGTTCTTGTAGATAACCAAATCTTTTTCCAATACCTCTGGCTAATTCAGGATTGGCAGCCCCAGAACTGCCTCTTTTATGTGTAAGTAAAGCAATAGGGACACTAAATGAATATTGTCCTAAACTTTCACTTATTAATTCAATAAATTTACTTTTACCATTACTCGCTGTTCCAGTCCATATATGAAATTTTTCGTCATGAGTATGACCTGCGAGACAACTCGCGATTAATTTAATTGTATATTCGCGTTTTTCTGTATTTGGAAGTAGTTTATATAAAAAATCATTTATTTCCTTTATTTTATCATTATTTTCATCATATTCAATATAGTCGCAACATGTTGACATGGTAATAAAATCTTCTTTTTTTCCATTTCTAAATTCAAGTTTTTCAAAATCATACACTCCATTTTCAAAACATAATAAATTTCTTTTATCATCTGCTTGAATTAAGAAGTCATCATTTTCAAAAAAATCCGCCGCTTCACTCATAACATTCTTTTTAAATGGGGCGTCTTTCAATTTATTTATTAAATTTTCAATAATCTTGATTTTATCATCACGACTATCTTGTGTTATTTTTGTTTCATTCTCATAATATGTTTTAAGTTTCTCATAATACTCTTGTAAGTCTTCGGATATTTTCTGTTTTAAACTAGGAGTCTTTCTATGCCAACGATGATCTAAATATTCAAACCATTGTCCCGATCTTTCGTTAACATATATATAATCATTTTTATACAAGTTATATAACAATTTTGCCATGTCATAATGTGTTTTACTCAACCCAATTAATAACAATTCATTTAATGTTGGATTCTCAAATATCGTAATATTATCTTTATCGGCATCAAATATCTTTTTATCATATTTAACCTCCTCATTCGCATAATTATGGACGATTGTTAAATTATGTTGATTAAATATAATGTTCTTATATGTTTGAGGAATTGGAATATGTTTAAAAGGATATGTTTTACCTTGACACATTGGACTTGAATCATTACATTTCATAACAATTCCTTCACGAGATATATGTAAATAAATCGGACAACTCTTTCTGGTATGAGGTTCCCCTTTAAATGGACATATTACTTTCGCATCAGCATGAGGATGAGTTAATCGTGCGAAATAATGAGCGTCTAAACCACATAATTTTTTTCTTAATTCTAAATTATCTAAGTCATGTTCAGGCCAATAATGGGAATATTGTTCTAATAATTGTTTAATCGCATTTTCTTCTTCATTGCTAACAATAAGATTTGTATATTTATTATTTTCATTCTCACTTGATTTAATATTGTTTTTATCATTTTCAATAATTAATTCCTCATTTTTGTCTTCTTTAATAGTAGTAATATCTGTTTTATTTCTAATTGAAAATAATTTAACAATTTCAATAATTTCTTTCTTTTTAGTAAATTTTTTTGGATAAACTAAATTATATGGTTTAACATTTGGTTTAGTAGACCCATACATCATCCAATTATTTGTAGAAATTACTTTATCGTCAAATATATCTTCAGCAGTATTTATATAATTACATGAAGCAAATATCGTACTTACATAAGGCAACATTTGGAGTCTCATAAAATGATGATATTTATAATCTACATTGATGTATGGAAACATAATATGGACTCCATCTTTTATCTTTGCCCCATCAATTCTCGGTTTAGGACGTTGAAATATAAAATACTCATTATTTGGTTCAACCAAATATTCATTATTTATTTTAATTATTTTTGAACAAAAATCCGTAAGTTGTTCTAAAGTAAATTTACGTTCTGGGTTATTGTTTTTTTGTTTATCGTTTTTTTCATTTTCATCACAAATTTCAATTTGAGGTTCAATATCATTCCTAAAATCTAAATCAATAGTAATGATTCCTGTATTAGGCACCTTCCTTTCTGTTAAACATAATTCAACTTTATTTTTTAATGCTTGGGAATATGCATCATAAAAGTAATCTAATTGATCTTCGGGAATATTAAAACTACCACCGGATAAACTAGTATGAGTAAATTCTTGTCCTTTTTGAGTTTTATATGTTTTTAAAAATTGAAAGAGATTTTTCCAATCCTTCATTTCTAATAAAAAATATTATTATTTTTTAAAATAGCCATTTATTTTTAAATAAATATATATAAATTTATAAATTTATAAATTTATATACTTTATAAATTTTTATAGTATATATATATCGCGATAACTTTTTATCTTTACTTATTTATACATTTTCCATTAAGTTAAAATTACTATTACTATTTATTTTCCCACTTTTATTATTTGTTCTATGTTCTAAATTATTTTCTATTTCTAATATTTGTCTTCTTATATTATCGTAAATTACTTCTAGTTGGGCTACAATACTTGCATCATCTTGATATGTTATTTTTAAATTTTCTATACCAGTTAAACTGTTTTGCATCTCTGATGATATTGTTTTTAATTGTTCAAATAATTTATTAAATTCATTTTTCTCAAAACTTGTCGGATGGTTTTTTCTATCATATATAGTCATGCCACTATGTTGAAGCATACTATTAGAAATTTGTATAGTACTATTAATTAAATCATGTATAGAATCAATTGCTTTTTGTCTACTGTCCCCATGTATATATCTAAAAAAAGGAGTTAAAATTTTGTCTGTTTCTAAAGTAATATTAGAACCTGTAGTTGATATTTTACCATTTTCAGAAACCTTGGATAATATTTTTAAATTTATTAGCAGATTATCTAGAACTGTATTATATGTCATATCAATATATTATAAAAACATATTTTATTTACAATATTTATTTATATAACTTTTTACAATATCCTTGTATCTGTTCTCGTTTTTTTTATATATCCCTGCAGCTATATAATTTAATGGATCATCGGGATTTGGATAAGTTAATAATTGAGGTAAAAAATAATCAAATATATTAGTTAAATCATACATTGGAGTCCATTCTTGATTTAAAGTATCCATACAAATAGTCCCTGAATTTTCATCTATATTTGGATGAAATATCTTAGTTGTAAATCCAATACTAGGAGATTTAAATGGATAATCTGATAAAAATTCTATTCTTATGATCCAACTTCCATCTTCATAATAAGTATCTTTTGGTCCATTTAATCTACAATATATCGCATTCTCATCTATTAAATTATTACATTCTATTTCATATCCATTTTTTAATAATTGGTTTATATCTTTATTTTTCCTATTCATACTATATATATAAAAATATTTTTTATATTATAAATTTTTTATATTATAAATTTTTTATATTTATCAATATCTTAAATATATGAAAATAAAATTTATATATCCCATAAGATATAAATATATTTGAATATATATTGAATATTACAATGTCAAAAAATATAAATATCATAGAGAATTCGATCCAAACAATAATAAATAATAATGAGAGAATGAGTTGGGATGAATATTTTATATCAATTGCATTATTGGTATCATGTCGTAGTCCAAGTAATAAATTAAAAGTAGGGTGTGCGATTATAAAGGATAATAGAATAATTAGTTGTGGATATAATGGTTATCCATCAAATACGCCTCATATAAGTATTGAAAGAGATACTCACGAGCAGAATACAATTCATGCCGAGCAGAATGCCATTAGTGATGCCGCTAGACGTGGAGTATGTATAGATAAATCAGCGATATATATAACTCATTATCCATGTATAAATTGTGCGAAATATATAATATCTTCGGGAATAAAAAAGGTATATTATCGCCATGATTACCGAAATGATGAATTAGTAGCCCAATTATTAGGATTATCAAATATTGAAGTTATGAAAATATAGAACATGCATAAAAACAATGTAAAAATATCATAATAATATATTTTATAATAATGGAATATAAATGTATTCAATGTGATAAAGTATTTAGTCAAAAATCGTATTATAATAAACATTTAAAACGAAAAACACCTTGTAAAAAGAAACAATCTAATATATTAATCACAAAAGAAGCCACAACTACAAAAAAAGACAAAAAAGACAAAAAAGACAAAAATGAAATAAAAAATGAAATTAAAAAAGAAATCAAAAAAGACAAAAATGAAATCATAAATGAAATCAAAACAATGAGATATATCGGGAATAAAACAAAACATTTAAAATTTATAGATGACGTAGTAAAAGATATTGAAAGTAAAAGTTATGTGCCATTAAAAACGATATTTGATGGATTTGGAGGAACAGGGGCAGTAACACATTATTTTAATAAAAATAACTATAATGTAAAAAGTAATGATATAAATGATTTTAGTTATAAACTATGTTATGCGCGAAATAGTATTACTAAGGATGATTTAAGTTTTGATAAATTAAAAATGTCTTTAACTGATGTAATTATCCATTTAAATTCTTCAAAAAAGAAGGGTTTTGTTTATTACAATTATTCTCCCAATAAGGAATTATCATATGAAAGAAAGTATTTTACGAATGATAATGCTATGAGAATAGACGGAGTTAGGACCGTAATAGAGAATTGGAAGACTGATAATTTAATTACAAATAAGGAGTATATATTTTTGATTGCTTTGTTAATAGAAAGTGTGTCTTTATATTCAAATATTCCAGGAACTTATGGTTCATTTAATAAGAGTTGGGATTCTCGTTCTTTAAAGCCATTTAAGTTGGATGAAAAACATGTATCAACATTTTTGGTAGATAATAATAATCACACATATAATAATGATATTCGTAATATAATATCGAGTGTAAAATGTGATATATTATACTTAGATCCTCCATATAATGAGCGAGATTATTCCATATATTATCATGTCTTAGAAACAATTTCAAAATATGATAATCCGGAGATTAATGATAATATAACGGGAACAAAAAAAGTATATAATAAATCTAAATGGTGTAATAAAACTAAATCAATTCATGAGTTAGAATATGTAATACAGAACACTCAAGCTCCTTATGTTATATTAAGTTATAATAATGATGGTTTAATTAGTATTGATGACATAGAAAAGTTATTTAGTAAATATGGGACATATAGAGTTGAAAAGAAGTTAATTAAACATAAACAATTTGAATATTTACATATATTATATAATTCACTTAAATATACAATCCCAGCACCACTTCCTCTCCTTCAAAAATATAATATTATATATAATGAATGTTGTTTAACTGGGATGTCAAAATTAGATGAGAATTGTATTGATTTAATATGTACTGATTTGCCATATGGGTTAACAGAATGTAAATGGAATACTCCTATTGATTTAGATAAATTATGGTATCAATATAAGAGGGTATTAAAACCATTTGGATCGATTATATTATTCGGTCAACAGCCATTTACAAGTCGTTTAGTATCAGGGAATTATGAGATGTTTAAATATTCTTTGGTATGGCAAAAATCCAAGCCAGGAGGATTTGCTCAAGCCCCATATAAAGTTTTATGTGAACATGAAGATATATTGGTATTTAGTAATGGAAAAACATCACAAAATGCTAAGAATAAGATGGTATATAATCCCCAAGGTGTTATAGCTTGTAATAAAAAAATAAAAGGTAAAATTGGGAATACCGAATATAGGAAAAATAGAAAAACTCAGAAGGATTATATTCAGACTATGTCTAATTATCCACGAAGTATACTAAAATTTAATAATGAAGGAAATAATAAACATCCAACACAAAAGCCATTAGATTTAATTCAATATTTAATTAAAACTTATTCTAATGTGAATGATATAGTGTTAGATTCTTGTATGGGTTCAGGTACAACAGCATTAGCTTGTATAAATACTAATAGATATTATGTAGGTTATGAACTTGACAAGAAGTTTTATGATATAGCCAATAACAGAATATCTCCAAAATGAATGATAATACATATATGATAAAAAAAATTTATATAAATATTTTTGTTATATTATAAAAATTTTTAATATATAGATAATATATTAAGAAACAATATAATCCAAAGGAAATGGAAATGATGATGGAACGTCCTAAATCTAGCCAGACTACATCTATAGAGAAGAAGCCCAGAGTAAATCATACAAAAACAAGTGAAAAATCTCGTATAGTAAAATCCAAAAATATTACCAATCCTGATCTTTTATATTTAAGTTTACCAACACCTCCGATGTTGAATATTAAACCAAGAACTTTTTGTATCCAAAAACCTGAAGATATTAAAGTAAAAATTAATAATACAATTCATCAAGTAAAAGATGTAGAGGAAATAAATCAAATAATATCAGTATCCAAATCAGTTGAATCCGTACCACTACCAACACCAGCTCCACAACCAACAGAACCCGCATCAGCCCCACAACCAACAGAATCCGCACCAGCCCCACAACCAACAGAATCCGCACCAGCCCCACAACCAACGGAACCCGCACCACAACCAACGGAACCCGCTCCACAACCTATGGAATCTGCGAAACAATTAACAGAAAAAATAATTACAGACAATATTAAAAAACAAGAGCCAATGGTTGTATATCCTATTGAAGAACAACATAGTCAAAAAATCTCAAGTGAAAAGCAAAAGTTATTAGAAGATATGTTATCAGATACTATTATAGCCCAACCAGTATATCCATCGGCACCTACACAATATTATCCATATTATCCCGAACAGTGTTATTATCAACCACAAATGCAACAACAACCACACCCTCAACAACCACAAATACACCCTCAACAACCACAAATACACCCTCAACAACCACAAATACACCCTCAACAACCACAAATACACCCTCAACAACCACAAATACATCAGCCTCAACAACAGCAACATTACCAAATGCAACAACAAATTCCATATGAACCAAATGTTCGTTATCCCGTGTTAGATTCCGAAAGTGAATTAACGCAGAAAAAACTTAAAGAAAAAGAAGCTTTACTTGTAGAGAAGGAGTCATCGATCAAAATATTGTATGAAGCGAAGGAAAAAGTGATGAAAGAATCGCAAGATTTAATTCATGAGAGGGATGAGATTATAAAAGAACGAGATGAAAGTATTCAAGAACGCGATGAAATATTTGATGAACAGGATAAATACATAAGTGAATTATTGGAATATATTGATGTTCAGGAGAAGGAGTTAATAAAGATTAAAGGTGATATTAAAAAATATCAAGACTTAGAGAAGGTAAAAGAGTTAGAAAGGGTAAAATTAATAGAGGAACAACAGAAACATAATGAGAAAAATGAATTAGATAGACAGAATATGCTGGAGCGAGATAAAGAATTAGTTAGAAATATGAAAAAAATCAAAGAGATCGAATATCAGATACAACAAGAAAGAAGTAAAATACATAAATCAAATACATTAGACAAACCTAAATTATCTATAAAGGAGAATGTGGAAAATATAGACAAATTTGATATTATTGATAAAAATATAATATTGAGTGATTTTAAAGATGATTGGAAACAAAAATTATATAAATTAGGTAAATATTATAACATTGATCTAATCAAATATCCTGAATTAACAAGAATAGTATATGATTCTTTAACATGTCCAATTCCACCCAATTGGAAGAAAATTACAAATGTTAATGGAGAAGATTATTTTTATTGTAAGACTTTAGATATTATGCAGGAAGAACATCCAATGGCACCTATATATCAAAATATACTTATAACAGAAAAGAAAAGGATTAAAGAAATTAGAAAACTTCAAGGAGAGAGTTGTTCTATTATGTAGATATGTTATATTTGATACCCAGATAATTCTAAATCTTGAACGTCATCTATATTAGATTTATTCCGAAATATTAGATTACTTAATCCATGTTTTACATTATTTATTGTAGATAGTATTTTATCTGTAATATTAGTATTTTCTGTATTTTCTGTATTTCCATTATATATGTTTTCCCCACAAGGATCAGGATACTCATCGTCATCGTCATCACACGTTAATATATCTTCTGAGTTGTTATCATTATCTTCAGATAAAGTAATTAGTTTTTCTACAACCTGTTCAGGACTTGAATATGTTAAAATTTCTAATATAACTCCAGGTTCTATATTAGAAAATGCTTGAACCAAAGATTCATATATATTTATTAAATTTGAATCCGCATTTTGTAAAAATACTTCTAGATCCATATATGTATATTGAAAATAAATTATTTTCGGAATAAATTATTTTTGAAATAGTATTATATATATATAATCTAATAATATATGAATAAAAAAACAAATAAATTATATCCCGGAGATATATTTTTTATAGGAGATAAGAATAAAGATGGTAAAAAAAGTTCTTTTTGTGAAAAAATACATGCCCATTTTGTATATGATGTTTTGAAAGATGATAAATACATTATTGTCGACCATCTTGTATTCCGTGATATTAAATATCAACAAAAAAACATAATTATTGGTAATGGCATGCAGAGTTTGAATGTTTTTAGATATAAAGGACCAAATAAAAAAATTTTTGTAAAATGTGTTCGGAAATTAATATCTATAGCTTTCCAATATAGAAATATCAATGACAAGAAATTTAATTTCCCAATAAGTAGTATCATAACAGCACCAACACCTAAATCTTGTTTTTCGAAATTGTCTGATTATAGAATCAAAAAATACAATGAAAGCATATCCAAATATATAAGTAAAAGTGAAGACTTTACTTTTCCATTTAGAAATGTGAATTGTACAGAATTATTTACTATGCTTTGGATTATGGTAATTGGAACCAATGGTTTCAAATTAGACAAATTAGATCCAAAAATAATAGATAAAATAATGCCTATAAATCCTCACCGTTGTCTTTATATAGGTCTATTCAAATTATGTAAAAAACGTCCTTTATATTGGGAAAAAATTATATTAAATAATGTTTCTCAAAAATTAATTAAATAATGTTTATCAAAAATAATTAACTTTTCTACAACTTGTTCAGGACTTGAATATGTTAAAATTTCTAATATAACTCCAGGTTCTATATTAGAAAATACTTGAACCAAAGATTCATATATATATTTATTAAATTTGAATCCGCATTTTGTAAAAATACTTCTAGATCCATATATGTATATTGAAAATAAATTATTTTCGGAATAAATTATTTTCGGAATAGTATAGCAAAAATATGTCCATTATATTGGGATAAAATTATCTTATATAATAATAATAATAATGACTAAACGTACAGGTATAGGATTTAATAAATTATCAAATTTAGGAAAATATAATAATAAAAATGAATTTGAAGATGGTGATATATATTTTAAAGGAGAACGAGATAAGGTTGGAGATAAACAACGTAATAGTTCAATTTTTCATGCATTAATGTTATTAAAAGATTATAAACCTTACTCAGATTTTGATAAAAAATCTGATACTTATATTGATTTTTCAGAGGATATGGGTATAAATATGAATCCAATAATATATGATACTACAGGATATGCACATTATGATGTTATTAGATATATTGGACCAAAAAAAAAAGATATTATAAAAAATGTAATAGATATAATAAACGAGATTTGGAAAAAAGAACGCGATAAAAAAGCACACGATAAAAATGTACCACGGTTATATAAATTTACAAAGTATGATAAAAGAAAAGCTGAGGCGGTTACTGGGCTTACGGCTACCAAACAAAAACAAATTGATAAATGTTTAAAAAAAATGTCCCAAACTGATGATTTAATATCCAGTAAACCCAAATTTTCTAAGTTTCTTCCCAAAGTTGCTTCTATAAATAGATATAATAAAAGTTTAAGTAATTTAATCGTATCCAATGGTAAAATAAACTGGGATAATTTGAAATTACCATATACAAGTGCAAATTGCACAGAATTTCTACTTATGATATGGTACATAGCTATTGGAACTATAAATAAAAAAATAGAAAGTGGCAAACTTATATTGGATGAAGAATTTTTAGATGATATAATGCCTATTCACCCACACAGATGTACAAAATTAGGATTATTAGAATTATGTAAAATACGTCCTTTATATTGGAAAAAAATTACATTAAAGAATATCTATATGGTAACAAATTATCAAATATTATTTGAAAGACAATATTATTTGTTACCACATAATATATATTCTAATATTAAATATAGCTATAAAATTACTATGAATAATAAGGGTGTTAAAAATTTTAAAGGGATTGTTAGTATTAAAGATGAAGAAAAAGGTAAAGGAACAGATCCAATCCGATCACACGCGAAACATAAAGCTTATGAAGATGCTTATACATATGATTTCTAAAAGATTAAATTATAACCTAAGTATATGTAAAACTTTGGGGTTGTTATGAACACTATCTCTTACTTCTTTGGGAACATTATTTAATAAATTCATATTATTTAATTCATTAGCCATTTTAGGTCCTAATTTAATAACACTATACTTTTGTCCTAATGTATTTAACATACCCTTTTCTTGTTCGACTTTATTTTGTTCTTGTTTAATTTGTTCAATACGATTTTGGAGTAATTTATTTAATACAAGCATGTTTCTGTATCTTTTAGATAGTAAACTTCCTTTTTGAGATTGTTTTTTAACAATATTTTCTAATACACTCATTTTTCTTAACAATTGGATTAATAAAACTTCTAAGAATACTTTTCTTTTTTGGTTTTGTTGTCTTAAACTTAATGTTTTAGTTAAATCTAATTTAAGTAATTCATTTTCACTGTGTAAATTTTTCATTTGCTTTTCAACTAAATTTTTGTATATATTTGAATATGAACCATATTGAGTAGTCATAAAATTTTTACTTTCAGATACCCCATCATGTAAAACTTTATTAACTAATTCTTTGGGAGTATTATATTGACTGAGATACATATCAAGTAATTTCTTATCACTATCGAGAATTCTATTTTCAAAATCTTTTTCAATATTTTCTTCATCGTTTTCTTCATCGTTTTCTTCATCGTTTTCTTCATTATTTTCTTCATTATTTTCTTCTTCTAATAATATAGTTTTTTCGGAATGTTGTAATGAAGTATTATCAATGGTTCCATTAGAATAATCTTTTTTTTCTGATAATAAACAATCTGTTATAATACAATAAATAATAAATCCAATACCTGTTAATATTATAAAATCTTCTAATTTAAAACCTTTTTTATCATTAATTTTATAAATTGTATCAGGTATATTTATTTTTCTTATAAATGTCGGTGGTTTAGAATTAGTTGATGAAGGAAGTGAACCTAAAGGAGGAGCAGAAGGGGTCACAGATGTATTTACCATTATTAAATCTATACTTTATTATTAGAAATTTAATTTATTTCAAATAATAAACAAGTATTTATAAATTTAATAATATAGTTTTTAGTTTATAATAATTAGCAATTTTAAATTTTATAAAATGTATTTTTAATTCTACATCATATTCCATTTTAGAAGGTATAAAATCATTAATTGTTTTTATTAATTTACTATAATCAATATTCTTCCAACTATTAAAAATTTCATCAATATATCCAATATGATTTTTAATACATTTTTTTATATTACTTGGCAATGATATATTGTTTTCAATAGCTAGATTATTTTCATCAAATGAAATTATTTCATATTTATCTTCCTTATTATTTAAATTTGTAGCAAATATTTTATTTGTTTTATGATTAATATTCTTATCTATATAATGAAGTAGAATAGAATTATGATTTGTATCATTTGTTCCAATTACCCATCTAAACGCTATTACTTTGATTAAACATTTAATTAAATCATCATTATCACATATTAAACTCTCCCTTTTAGTAATTTTATAAAATTTATCTGGATACTTTCTTAAAAAAGCTAAGTTATAATAAGTTTTATTATGGGATTCCATCGCAAATTTAATACATGGTAAGTATGGTATATCAAAATATTGTTTAATATTATTAATTAAACTTGGTAATAAAGTTCTTGTTATTTTTGAAAATTTTTTAATTAATATTGGATAATAGTTTAAATTATAATTTAATATTGATTTATGTGTAGAACGAGAAAAACTTACATATTTTTCATTTAATAATATATCATCATTACCAATTATTATAGCATCTTTTATATCATTATTTTGAAATGGAAGAAATGTATCATTGAAATTTATTATATATTCATTATTTTTTATATTTAAACCTATATTTACATCTTGTTGTTGCTCCTCTAATAATTTTTGTTCATTTAAAAATTTTTTCTCCTCTAATAATTTTTGCTTCTCTAACAATTTTCGTTCTTTTAATATTTTTCTTTCTTCATTTAATCTTTTTTCCTCTAATAATTTTTTTTCTTTAAGTATATTCAATTCTTCTAACTTTCTTTTATCTTTCAAAGCATTTTTTTCTTTGATAATATTTTGTTCGAATATATTTTTTTCTTCTTGTAATTTATTTTTTTCTGATAGGATACTTTCTTTCAGAAGTCTTCTTTTTTCCCTTAATTTAAATTTTTCCTCTTGTAATTCTTCATATAATAATTCTTCTTCTTCTTTTTGCCTCTTTTCTTCTAATAATTTTTCTTGATATAATAATTCTTCTTCTTGTTTTTGTAGTTTTTCTTCTAATAATTTTTCTTCATATAACATTTCTTCTTCTTCTTTTTGTCGTGTTTCTTCTAAAATATTTTCATCATATAATATTTTTTCTTCTTCTCTTTTTCTTTTTTCTTTTAGAAATTTTTCTTCAAATAATATTTTATCTTTTTCTCTTTGACGTTTTTCTTCAAGTAAATTTTCTTGATATAATATTCGATCTTTCTCTCTTTGTCGTCTTTCTTCTAAAATTTTTTTATCATATAACATTTTTTCTTTTTCTCTTTGAATCTTTTCTTCGGAAATTTTTTCATCATATAATATTTTAACTCTTTCTCTCTGGCGAATTTCTTCTAAAAGTTTCTCATCTTGCATTGTAATATGAGAATTATCTTCGTGTACGAATTCTTTTCTATTTTCAAATTCTTTTCTATTTTCAATTTCTTTTCTATTTTTTGTTATTGGATTCTTATTATCAAAATTATTTTTATTAGATGCAATATTTTTTCTTAAGCGTCTAACAGAATCAATTAAACTATCGTATTCATCAGAATCTGAATCATCGTTATTTTTATCTGTTATATTCATACTTAGTTTAGGTAAAACGTCTTTTTCTCTAAAAGATTTTTCTTTCAATATTTTTTCTTTAGATAAGCGCTCTTTTGGTTGATTTATCAATTTAAGTTCATTCCCTCCTTTTAAAGTTATACTTTTTTCATAATTACTTCTATCTACGGGTTCTTCATATTTAATATGTTTAAACGGTTTAGTTTCAATAGGTTTAGTTTCAATAGGTTTAGTTTCTGTGAATTCCCTTGGTTTACTTTGATTATATAATTTGTTTCGATTATTATATTTTTCCATCATAATAGCATTTGCTTCACTTTTTGTAAAAATTTTATTATTTTCAGGTTTTCTTATTTGGGGATTATTTTTAATAGTATTATTTCTCATATTAACAGAATTAAGTCCAATATTTTTTATTTCATCTTTAATTTTATCCAAGTCTTTACTTGAATCTTCGTAAACTATTTTTTCAATAGAAACTTTTTGTTTAGGTAAAGGTTTAGGAGGTTTAATTACTTCCATAATTTCATCTTTTTTAGATTCTAAAAATTCACTTCCATCATGTTTAATTGTCTGGTATATATAATTTATTGTTATACACGATTTTAGAGTCATTACTCTATCTGTAAATATCGGAATACTATGGTCTATAGGATAAACTAAATAATACAATGCATGATATAACATACATTTCCTTTCATTTTTTCTTATTTTGCTGAAATTAAGACAATATAGTTTGAATAAACAGTTTATATTCTTTTGGACGATAGATACATTAATTTTATTTGTAATATAAAGTATAACTTCCCATATAATCCAAACACATTCTTTTGAAAATTTATTTTCATAATGACTACTTATCCGTGAACTACAATAACAATCAGAAATATTTTTGCTACTTGATAATTTTCTTTCCCATTCTAATATCCATGATAACCAATAGAATGGATCGGCAACTGAATCTGTTTTATTTATAAGATGATATTGATTATTATCTCTTGCGGTAAAATTAAAGTCTCTTAATATGACAACATGATTACATAATTCATTTATAGGAATGTAAAGGTTATTAGGATCATCTTTTTGAAATATTTTCGATATAATATTAGTATTTTCTGATATAATACGTTCTTTAATGGTATCAATATCAAAATCTTTATCTTTGATTTTAAGTGTTTTTACCATTGATTTATTTGATAAACATAAAATAGAACTAACTTCAGCTACTATATTTCTAATCTCTTGATTATTTCTGAGGTTAAGATTTGATGTATTTGGATTGTTTTTTATTAATTTAAAAACGTCTGTTATTCTATTATATAGATAAATAGGTAAATTAGGATTTTTAGCGTTAATATTTGTAGAAGCAATTATAATAGATTTCCAAACCCAAACATCTAATAGGTCGGAAGAAACCATTTCAGATGCAATAAAGATAGTTTTAGTTAAATTCCCACTTTTAATATATGATGTATATGATGCGATTAATTCGGTTCTATTATATCCGGTATAAGAATATTTTTTATAACTATTAATATTTCTTTGATCTTGGATTAAACTATCAGTTGGAACTGACATAATTCATAATGTATTTAGACAAATAAATATATATCTTTGAACGTGTTAGAATAACGAAGTTAAAATTATAAAATTATAATTGTAAAATTATAATTGTAAAAAATAAATATCATAGTATGATATAATGGTTTATAATATACAAAAAAAATTTAATCTAAAATTTCTCAAAAATGTTAAAAATAGAAATATTATAATTTTTGTATTATTATTTATAATTATAGTTATTCCCGTTTTATTTAAAAAAAAACCAGTAATTAATGAAGGTTTTCATGTTATGGATATTATAGATTCAAGAGTTTTCTATTTAGATGAAGATCAATGGACCCCAGGAATACGATGTTTATTAAAAAATTTAGAAACCACTAATGTCACCGGATTTAAAATATCTGGATTTCCTTTATACTGGTGTAAGGATAGAAAGAAGTATTTTTGGTATCATAATACTGATTATTTATTAAAGCAAGCAATAAATGAGGTAGACAATAAGAATGTATTTCTTCCATTTATCAGTTGTATATATAATAGTAATATTTCATACGGACATGTTAAGAAGTTATTAGCCGAGGATCCAACTTTTTGGAAGGGATTAGGACCAATATTTATAAATAATAAATTTATGGGAAAAACATATCAAGACATATATGATACTTTTGAAGCGCGAACATTTAAATCTCCATATTTCCAGGGTTTAATGAAATTAGCCTTAGAATATAATATCCCGGTAGCTATTGATTATAATTTCACAAATGTAAATGATAAGCTTGAGATAACAGATATATTAGATCCGGAAGACGATATAGAAGCAAATATGGGATTATATGACGAAGGTTTAGCAATATTAGAGGTATTTAGAAAATATCCTAATGTCAAGTTTATATTACATTTTTCTCCTATTAAAAATGTTAAAGTTAGTGATAATAATCGTCTTGAAAATAAGAATAATATAACATTAATCAGTTTTATATTATCAAAATACCCAAATGTTACAATTGATTTATCAGGAGATTTATTAATGCAAGCATTCAAGACCGAACATGTTGAAAAAATCGTTGTAGATAAAGGAATGAATATGGAACAAAGAAAACAAGTATTTCAATCTGGATTAAATGATATACGTGGTCCAGCAGAATTATTAAAATTAGTATTTAAACCTTTTGATGACTTCTTAAGTGGAGATGATGAAGAAATCCCACCAACAGAAAAAGATTATTCAACTCCATCATTAGGAACAAGAATTAGAAATTTTAAATCAATGTTAACCCAGAATGCTTATTTAGATAAAAACGGAAATCCAACAAATATAGGTAAACAAGCATTTAATAATTTAGCTGGATTATTTCAAGATGATGAAGAAGAAGAACCAGCGCGAAGAGATATAGATATAAATAATTTAGACAAACAAATAGCCAAAACAAAAGCTCAAGAATTGGTATTACAATATCGTGGTGCTGAATTAGCACGACAAGAAAAAAATGCTGAGAAAGCAATATTAGAAAAGGAAGAACCAAAATTAATTCCCCCTAAACCAAAAAAATATCCAAACACGACTAAGAGAGCCAATATAATCAAACATGGAGGTCCAAAAGGGCGCGAATTAGCCGATGAATTAGAAAAAGACGAAGATGATATAAGTAAAGGTAAGATG
>Ga0114933_10000366_pt1 | contig 55293 bp, 63 predicted proteins | sample 4SBtaG_FD_89691 | JGI IMG/M metagenome (GOLD analysis project Ga0114933, IMG submission 89691) | Deep subsurface microbial communities from Kolumbo volcano to uncover new lineages of life (NeLLi) - 4SBTROV12_W25 metaG | ecosystem: Environmental > Aquatic > Marine > Volcanic | place: Kolumbo...
CAATAATTTCTCCATCTGTTATTGTTATTGTTCCATTTACTGTTAGCTCACCATTTACAATTACATTATTTGCAGATACATCATTTGCTGATAAGTCACCATGTACAAATGTATCACCATATAAATTTGTTGTACTGTTTATTATTAAATTATTACCACATATATCATTTGCGGATAAGTCACCTCTAATATATACATCATTCGTTGATAAATCTCCATATATTGTTACATTATTTGCCGATAGGTCACCTTTTACTGTTAAGTTTTCTGATATATCTACATTTGCAAATGATATATCCGTCTTTATTCCTATATTATTTGTACCATAAACTGTTAAATTTCCATTTACTATAACATTATTACCACATATATCATTTGCCGATAGGTCACCTCTAATATATACATCATTCGTTGATAAATCTCCATATATTGTTACATTATTTGCCGATAGGTCTCCTTTTACTGTTAAGTTTTCTGATATATCTGCATTTCCTACAGCTAGATCTGCTATAATTTCTGTTCCTAAATCACTTGTACCATATACTACTAAATTTCCATTAATAATTACATTATTTCCGCATATATCATTTGCGGATAAGTCACCTCTAATATATACATCATTCGTTGATAAATCTCCATATATTGTTACATTATTTGCTGATAAGTCACTTCTTACTGTTAAATCATTAATAGCCACATTATCATATATAAAAGTATCTTCTATTGTTAAATTTTTACATGATATATTTGTTGAACTTAAATCTGTTATGGAAGCTTTATCTGCAAATAAATCTTCGGTTCTTATTTTTGTATTAAAAACATTATTATTTTTTACTGGAATACCACCAACTCTTCTAAAACTTTGACTCATATATGTAATAAAAAATCATTTTAATTATTAAAGTTGAATAAATTTCTTAATTTTAGATAAAATAAAATAATAGAATATTTATTATTTATTATTTATTATTTATTATTTTATTTAGATAATGTAATTATGGATTTTTTTGTAGAATTGTCCTTTGATACTTGTAAGCGATTTTTTTCAGATACAAAAAATTTATTATTACAAATCGCGTATAAGTATAATTCTACAAGACATTATATTGATTATGAACCTGAAGGAACAAATAGAACTGTTATAAAGAACAAACTCATTATGACGTGTATTTTTGATGAAGAGGATCTTTATTCTATAGTATTATTTTTACGAGAAATAAAAAGAATACCCAAAGTGTTTATTGAATCCATTTATGATGACAAAGGGAAACTTATATTTGCTTCTAAAAAATATTTGCGGTTTATGTCAAAAGAATCCATACAACATTATAAACAACAGAAAAAAAAATATAGTATTTATGATGAATCAATGTCTATTTTAATTAAAGAGTTATATCATTCTTAATTGTTTGTTTTAATAGGATATATTTGTATTTGTAATTGTATTTGTAATTGTATTTGTAATTGTATTTGTATTTGTATTTGTATTTGTATTTGTATTTTTAGTTTAATTTAAGATTTATAGAGTTAGGATGTATTACATTTTTTATAGTGTATAGAATATGTTTTAGTATCATAATAAAAACAATTATCTTCTTTAACTAATGCATTATATGTATTGATTGTTATATTTCTAAATATCCAAGTAATTAACCATGCTGCACCTATACTAAAAAAATAAAATGACTTACTTTTTATTGTAACAAAATAATAAGAAAAAAATATTGCTAAGATAGAAGCTACAATACCTTCTAATAACATAGAATTGCTAATGATAAGAATATGCATTAATATAGTATTAGATATATTAATGTATATTAATTTGATTTAGTTTATCTATAGAATTGAATTATAATTTGTTTTGATTTATCTATAGAATTGAATTATAATTTGTTTTGATTTATTTATTTACGTGCACGACGAGTTTTGGATTTGGAGGATTTTTTGGATTTACGTGTTCGTTTGTTAGTGGATTTTTTGGAAGATTTGGATTTTTTGGATTTTTTGGAAGATTTGGAGGATTTTTTGGATTTAGTTGATTTTTTTGCAGCAGTGATTTTGTGAAGATAACGCTTAATGGATTTTTTGGTTTTGCGTCCTGATTTGACAGTTGTGGCAACTGCCTTGGAAACAACGGCTTCGGCTTTTTTGTATGTTCCTTTAGCTAATTTTAAAACATCTTTTAAAGGTTTACCGGGATTGCTTTTCATAGTTTTTTTAACGTGTTTTAACCACTCACTCATTATAAATTTAAGAGAGAAAAAAAATTATTAGAAAGAAGAAAATTATTAGAAATATAAAAAATTGATTACTTTTTTTTGAACTATTTTATATTAAACACAATTCTCTTATAATGAATATTCGTTTTAAATTATTGAATGATGGATATGTCAAATATGGATACAATTACAAATGACATGAGTCAGATGACTCTTGAATCTTCTTCTTCTTCTTCTTCTTCAAATCTATTATTTAAACTTAATACAGGAAAACCATCATTGAAAGTCACATTAACTCGGTATCTTTATGAAAAAGAAGAGGTTATATTATCATTTGTGACCTCACTTATTCTTAAAGAAGAATATAAAGAGGTCATATTTTGGTTTTCCGAATATTATTTTAGTCAATATGAAGAAGAAGCATGGGAATTAATTTGGAAAGTATATTATGATTTCTATGCTGTTTTTCATCCTAAATTGGAATCATTTATTATGAAAAAATATCATTTGTGGAAAAAAAACAACTGTGATATTAAATATCCTTTGGATTGTATAAAAAATATATATAATAAAAAAGTCTCTGGTTATGTATTCAATCTAAGAATGTATATGAATCAATCTCCAGTTCAAGATACTATAATTAACAAAAAATATGAATGGTTAGACGAATATCCATGTGATTTTAGAATACTTATTAAAAGTATTCATCATTATTGTTATAAAAATATATGTTACTTTATTGCGGAACTGGATAAAAAAAACCAATTAAAGAATCTTTATGGTTGGCTTATTAAATATTTCAATGAACAAGGTCATATATCATTAAAGAAAAATGTTAAAACAACACAGATTGAAAGTATACAACATCCTGAACATTATGTTATGAAGCATATTATATTAGCACTTATTATTCATATGACACTTCGCTCTGAAAAAATAAATATAAAACAAGTATTTATACAAACAACTAAAAAAGAATTAGAATATGTTAATAACTTAAATGAAAGAAATAGTAGTTTTTATACCTTATTAGAAAACAAAAGGGAATTTAAAATTTATCCTGATATAGGTTCGTTTAACTTACCAAGATTTGAACAAGAAGAATCTATGCAAACTATGTATTTATATCATTGGGATTATTATGCTTATAAATGTCCTTTATGGAATAAACGATTTAACGAGAGAAAGCATAATTTAAATGAGCTTATTAAGGAAGTTGAATTTAAGAACGATGCAGAGCAAGACAAATTTTATGATTTGTATGGATTAGACCATGATGACCTAATGATAGAGACACAACTTTGTAGTACTATGGATATTGAGATAAAATCATGGTTTCATTGGTTTAGTATGTGTTTTAAAAGAAAACATATTCTTATTTATTTAGATGAGGAAACATTAATGGACTATTAAATGCTATTATTTTGTTTTGATTGTTATGATTGTTTTGATTGTTTTGATTCATAATTTTTTATTATAATTGTAATCCGTATTAAAAAGAATTTAATAAGATTAATTAGTATATTTATCATGGGAATTAATAAAAAAGGTGGTAATAAACATAAGAAATTTTCTCGTAAAGAGAAAGCTCCAGTAGCATCTGTAAGAATGCCAAAACCCACATGTGAATTTGAATTATATGCTTCTGTTTCTTCTGTCTGTGGAAATGGACGATTATTAGTTTTATGTAATGATGATAAAGAACGTATTTGTGTTATTAGAAAAAAATTTCGGGGGAGAAATAAAAAGGATAATGAAGTAGGTGTTGGTTCTTTTCTATTGGTTGGTCTTAGAGAATGGCAAAATAGTAGTGCAAAAAAGGAAACATGTGATTTATTATATGTTTATGATAATTATCAGATTAATTTATTACGAAAAAATCCGTTAGTCAATATGAAATCTCTTACAAAACATACACATTATTATGGATCTGATGAAAAAGAAAGTGATGATATGGAATTTATAGAGCCACAAAAGGATAGATACGCTGATGATTTGCTTTTCAAAGAAAGTGATGAGGATGATGAGGATGATGATGATGAGGATAAAGATGATGATGAGAATGATGAGGATAAAGATGATGAGGATGATGAGGTTGATGAGAATGATGAGGATGATGAGGATGATGAGGATGATGAGGATGATGAGGATGATAAAGAAGAAAAAGATATTCGTTATGATATTAATGGTAATGATGAAATGGAATATGCTAGTTATTATAAAGCATCTTCTTATTTAAAGAATACTATTGATGTTGATGATATTTAATTCAATGAGAAGTTATTATAATTAAGTATTTAAATTATTATAATTAAGTATTTAAATTATTATAATTGTAATGGATGACGACAAACAGGACAGGTAAATTTTGGTGTGCATACCCATTGTATGATTGCTTGTGTATCAAATATATGATTACATGGTAATTCTATTATATGGTCTTCTTCTTCAAAATTTCTTAATGTAATTGGACATTGTGTTTGATTATATTTATTTTTATAATATTTAATATTTTTAAGATCATACTTGGAATTATTTTCACTATCATTTAAATCAGGATTATCATTAATGTTACGAATATTATTGTGATTATCATCTGAATGTATAGGAGATATATTTACAAGATTTGCAAGTGTTATTGCATCTTCATAATGTGTTCTACCTTCTTCTATCTGATCAATAAAGTGACTAAAGAACAATTCATTTTCCCAATTTACATTATAAAATAAATCATTATTACTTGCATCACGATTATTTTCTTCTATATTATCTGCAATATCATTAATATACTCACTCATAATTGAATCCCATTCTTCGTGATTTGTATTATGTAATGTTTCTTGAACACTTTCCCAAAATTGGTTTATTTGCATTATATGTGCATTATTCTCAATATGAGAAGTACTATTATTAATAATATCTTGATTCATGGTTATTTAATTAATTTACATGAATAAATTAATTTAATTTCAATTTAATCGTGGGTTTATTTTGGGTTTATTTTAGATTTATTTTGGGTTTATTTTAATGGTATAAAATAATTATAAATATACCTTTCTAAAGATTTATAACGACGATTAGATAACATATCCTGTAACATTATGTAAGGTGTTTGATATTTCAATGATGATAATCCATTACTTGTAAAATAATTTAACATCTTTGCATTATATCCTGAATAAAGCGTAATATTATTATTTGAACTTCTACATGGAAATCCGTCTGTTTTTCTCAAATTCCATAATAGAAAATGTGGCGTTTTCATAAAGGCATCTTTAAAATAAATATCTATTGTATTGGTCATGGTATCTAATAGATTGTTGTGTTTGTGATTGTTGTGAGTGTTGTGAGTGTTGTGTTTGTGAGTGTTGTGAGTGTTGTGATTGTTGTGAGTGTTGTGAGTGTTGTGTTTGTTATAGGTATTAAATTTATTTGTATTTGTAATTTGCATATCTGATAATACAACAATAATCATTTTCTCTATATCTCTTGATGAAATTCGTGCTTCATTTAACGCTTTAATGAGTAACTCTATAGTTTTATAAAATTTGGATTGTCCTCCTTTTACAACAACTGTCATTTTTTTCACTTTGTCATAAAATGTTTTACATTCTTTTAAGTTTACCCAATGAGGTTCATTGTTAAATACTAATACTCGGTCTTTAAATGCAACACTTGTTTTTTCACTAATTAAAATACTTAATCCTATTGCAGTATAATAATGAATTGCGTTATCTTGTAACATCATTTCAGAATTATCACATAATGCTAGCATGTTTTTAAAACATATAATAGATTGTTGAAAGTCTCTCCATTGAAGATTAACTAAATCTATATCTTGTTGATTTTTTGCGTTCATAGCATCCTTTACTAATTCATAAATCTGACAATTGCTTCCTTTTATTTTTTCATTATTATGCGTTACTTGATCTAAATAATAGTTATAATTCAAATGACAATGTTTGGTCCATGCTCCTTTATGTTTTCTTAATGATTGTGATGATACTTTATTAAATTCTATTTCATCCCATCTATTTTCACACATAAGATGTTCTGTTGTCTTTAAATAATTATTAAGAGGAGAGAGAAATTCTTTACGTAGTTTTCTACAAGAACAAGTCGTCTCATAAGGAAATATATTATAAGCAATACGATTAAACATCCAATTGTATTTTGACTTTTCTTTGGGTGTATGTTTGGCAGCTAAACTAATTGGTCTGTTGATATTCATCATTGTTTTATCTACTAATAATTGATTAGTAATGAGAGAAAGTGCATAATTAATTAGAGGATGATAATAATCTTGTGTTAAATTATACATCGTACTGCAAAAATATTTTATATCATTCCATGAACCATATTGATGTTCTTTGTTATTAACATTACCTTCTGGTGTAAGAAAATAAACTAGTGATTTAATAGCGTATTCTGCTAGTTTTGGAAAATGATGGTACCACACATATATTTGCATATATGTTAATGTTCTCTCTCCTTTTCCTTTAATAATATCTCGTGTATATCCTATTAATTTATAAAGATAAGCTAGTGAATGTATGTCTTCCATGATTCCTTTTTCTTTAGTTTTAAAAGTGGTAATTAATTCGTTAAGTATATTCATTAAATCATATTGGTGGTTAATGCTTTCGGTTCTTACTAATTGATAATAGAACTGCATTAGTTTTTCTTCACTAAAATTGGACCATGTATATTCTATTTGTCCGTTTATTCCTATCTTTTTGGAATAACTTAATTGTTCTGTTTCTTTCATCGTAGCCATAACTAATATTAATAATGTATTCATTTAATACTTTAAATCTTTTAAGAATGATTATACCTTTTTCGGGTTATATTTTTGTTTATGTTAAAATAGACTCGTTTCGTTTTCTTAGTGGATTTTGTATCAGATGATTTTTGGTCTTTTAATTTTAATATATTTTTTATGGGTGTGGATATTGGTTTTCTCTCTTTAAATAATAAATATAATCCATTTAATTTTTGGAAAAATAAGATTGTATTATTCCAATGAATATCCGATAAGTAACTTAATGATGTTAAATATTTTGATACTTTTATACCATCCTCTAAAAATTCGTCTAATTCTTTATTATTTATATCAAAGTTGAACTTTAATAACGATACAAATTGATATTCTTTATTTTCTTTTTTGGTATTTTCTTTAATTAGTGTCATTATTCTCTCCTTTTTTAAAATATTATTTTCAATATTTTCTTCTTGATTTCTTATTGTCTTAATTTCATTTTCATCATTCATATGTATAAAAAAAAGATTAATTGATGTTACATTATCTTGATAAAATTCATTGTATAATTCATCTTCGTCAAAATCTTCTATCCATGTTGAATCTAAATTATCCATTATTAATTAAGTTGTGGAAAATAGTTCATTTTATTAAACTCATTTATATTTTATTTTTGAGAAAAAATAATTAAAAAATTGTGGTATTGTTATTGTTATTGTGGTATTGTTATTGTTATTGTGGTATTGTTATTGTTATTGTTATTGTGGTATTGTTATTGTGTTATTGTTGTATTGTTGTATTGTTGTATAACCAATCTTTAATAAATATTAATTGATGTATAATTTTTATCATAATTTTTATATGTTCGTGAATAGTAATTATTTGAATAATTTTCTTGTGATATAAATGAACTTTCATAATTACTATTATATGCTGTATCGTTATTATAACTATCATTATATTCATCATCACTTGAATGATAGATATCTTCTCTTTCATCTGAATTATCATAATCGTTTTCGTTGATTTCTATCAACGTATGTTTTTGTTGTTTTACTCTTTTTAAAACTGGAATAAGATTTACTCTTTTCTTTTCTACTTTTATTGGTGTTGTATTTATTTTAGTAATATCTTTGTATGATGTAATTTTTGGTATATTATAAAGTATTGATGTATCACTGGAAAGATTATTTTCCAATTCTGCCGGTGATCTTCTTCCAGAAGATTTTGGAGATGATGATAAACAAGCATAATAATTGTTGGTATTGGTGTTGGTGTTTCCAGTATTGGATACTCCATTTTCCATATTGTAAAAAGCCATTTTCATAGATTTTATTGTTTGAAAAGCTAAGTTGCTTTGAATTGTTTGAATTGTTTGAATTGTTTGAATTGTTTGAATTGCTTTGAATTGCTTTGAATTGCTTTGAATTGTTTTGATGTATGATTGTATTGTTAATTAAAAAGCATTTCAATTTTTTATGATGTATACTAAATATATAACAAAATATATAACAAAATTTATAACAAAATTTATAACAAAATTTATAGTAAAATATAATAAATTACTAAAATAACTTAAATAAACATTACTTATTTTAGTATTGAAATTATTTGTCTTCTCACAGCAAATTTGCATTTTTTATAACTTCAGTTGCCTACTAACTTATTATACTTAAATGTATAATAATATATATAATTAAAGAAGACAGCAATAAAAATAAAATATAAAAAAAAATGATTAAAATATAAAAAATAAAAAATGAATATTATGCAAAATGGTTGCCATGCAAAATGGTTACCATGCGATAGATTAAAAAATTGATTAAATGTGTTTATAAACATAATTATGTCAATAAAATGAATAAAGTATTGTGCATTCCTAGAGTGCTTTCAACAGTTAAAAATTATGAGATACAACATGTATTTCATAAACTTAACATAGGAAATATTAATTATATTTCCTTCATTCCTAATAAAGACAAACATACTTATAAAGTATTTGTCTATTTATCAAAATGGTTTGATAATGAAAAGGCGCTCATGATTAAGACAAAATTAAATAATGGAGAAACATTATTTATAGTATATGATTATCCTTGGTTTTGGAAAATTAGTTTAAATAAATTTGAGAAAACTATGTAGTTGCTTGGTTCGTTAATTAGATCAAAGTTAATATTTTTTATTTTAGTGTTATAGTTTTTTATTTTAGTGTTTATTTGAAAGGTTTAAAGGTCTAAATAAATAATTCATTAGGATAAACTGGACTGGACTGGATTGGACTGGACTGGACTGGACTGGACTGGACTGGACTGGACTTGAATATTAAGGTAAAATATTAGTAATGTGTATTAGTAATGTGTATTAGTAATGTGTATTAGTAATGTGTATTATTTATATTATTATTAAAATAATATAAATAAATTTTACAATTATTATTTATATTATTTATTAACGAAAATGAATAATCGTACACTTAACAATTCTAGTAAACCTGTTATTACATTAGTAAGAGTTTGTAAGTATTGTTCTACTGTTTGTCATAGAGATGAAACTGGTATAGATAGTCGCCGATATACGGAATGGTTTTGTTCTATTACTTGTTTTTATTTAAGAGTTTTAGTTAAAGAAGGACCTAATTATTTACCAAAATATTTAATTCATGAACTTATTTCAGTTAGTAAAAAACCTTATTATAAACCCAGTGTTCTTAGTAAGAAATATAAACGAGTTACTGAATTTGTTAATAGTGGAAAATATAAGGTTTTGCGTACTAAGTATGATGCTGTAGATAAGTTTGAACAAAATAATCGTTCTGGTCATGGTTCAGGTAAATCTAAAAATGTTGATAATGAGGAAACTAGTTAAATGTGTGTGAATAGGAATTGATGAGATGAATAGAGTGATTAGATGAATAGGAATTGATGAGATGAATAGAGTGATTAGATTAAGGTTCAATATTTTAATTTCTAATCCCAATATATACTATGTCTTCATATATAGCTAGAACAAGAAAATTACAAAAACATGCTAGTGATCAAGGAGAAGTATTGAAAATTAGTGGAGGAGGTGGTAGTGTTATTGCTATGAAGAGAAATGCATGCAATAATCGTTGTGTTAGTAGTGGAGGTCTTTTTAATACCGGACCACGATTTGTTAGTCCTTCTTCTATTTTAGAAAAAAAGAAAAATTTCAGAACTCAAGTTGCCAAAACTACTCCATCTCAAGATGCTAGTTTTGTTATTAATGATAATAAAATCAAAAACTTAATACAAGATAATGTTTTACGTGAGAATGTTACCAGTTCCGGTGGAATTTGTGCTAATGGTAAAATATGTAATGTATTTCAAAATGATTTTTTAGCTATGACTGCTTCTGAATATCTGAATCATCTTAAGTGTATTAGCACTTCTTGTTAAGATTATCATTTGTGGTGGAGTGGATTAGGATGGGATTTATAACATGTGGTGTCGTGAAATGACAATGCGTTATTTAGAAGATTTCATTTAAATTCATTTATATTCATTTATATTTCATATCTAGAATATGCCGATGTCCTGTACTAAATCCATAAGATACAAAGTTTGCCGTTTTACAATATTTTAATTTATTTGTGGATATAGAATAAACTATTTTTTTAATATTAAAATACTTTAATTGATTTAAACACCATTTACATGGTGATGAATCTATATAATTAGAACCTGATCTCCTTACTACATACAAAGTTACGTTTTTCCATTTGGGTTTTATTTTATATAGCTTTCGCAACGCATCTATTTCTGCATGAGAACTACATGTATTGTAAAGTAATTTATCTTTGGAATAGTTTCTATAACTGTTATTTCCTTTTATTAGTATTTTCTTTCCTTTGGCTATAATACATCCATGCTTTGATGACATATCCGACTGTTTTGCTTCCTCAAAAGCGAATGCTGATAATCTTACATGCTTTTTAGAAATATTAAGTACCATTTCTTATGAATAATATATTATTGAAGTTTTAATATTTAAAAAGTATATTAAAGTTTATTGCCATTATTTACAAACTATGAATTATGAAAAGAGAGAAATATGGGATAATGATAATGCGAATGATAATGCGAATGATAATAATAATGATAATGCGAATGATAATGCGAATGATGATGCGAATGATAATGCGAATGCGAATGATGATGAATTAAATAATATTATTGATTCATTATCATTATTTTTTCAAAGTGATTTATTTTTTAACATTAATTTATTTAAACGAATTGTTGCTTATGATCATTCTGTTTTAAATTATAGAGATTCTGATGATAATACGATACTTATGATTATTTGCTCTCGTTTACATATTAAAGATTCTGATAAGATGAATCTTATATCATATATTTTAGATATGTCTCCTAAAACTATTAATATGACTAATTATAAAGGTGAAACTGCACTTCATATATGTTGTCGTTTGAAAATTGGTCTTGATATTATTAAATTGTTATATTCAAAAGGTATGAGGGGATTGTATTTTTATGGTTATTTCAGTAAACTTAATATGAATATAGTAAATAAACTAGGTGAAACTCCTTTGCTCTTACTTTGTAAAAATTTTAAAAATGATTTTCTTGTTTTTAATACCTTTAAAATGTATAATTCTGAAATAATACCTATGTTTAATCATTATATTGAATTAATAAAATTTCTTATTTATTATGGTGCGGATACTCATTTTAGAGATAGTGAAGGTTCTCTATTTTATGATTATGTTCCTCCTCATTATAAGATATTTTTTGTTGATCCTAAAATAATAGCTGTTAAAAAAATACAAATAGCATGGAGGGAATGTCGTTATAATCCTAATTATACTATATGTAAACGATGGCTAGAACGTTCTTATGAATTATTAAATTCTTAATTTCTTAATTTCTTAATTTATATATATATGGTCTATACCCTCAAAAATGGGGAAAAGAAGAAAAAAAATAAGGGAAAAATGGGTAGAACTACTAGGAAAAAAATGAATGATAAGCGTGATAAGCGTGATAAGCGTGATAAACGTGATAAACGGTGTGGGTCTGGAAAACTTGGTGGGTCTAGAAAACTTGGTGGGTCTGGAAAACTTGGTGGGTCTGGAAAACGAGAGAAAAAACGTACTATGCGTTCACGAAGTAAATCATATAAAGGTGCTGGACTTTTAACTTATCCACTTATTAGAAATCAACGTGAACAAGTTGGTAATTTAACTATTCAAGAATTAGAACGTCTTGGTGGTTCACTTTTTAATATTCATTTCCCTACGTCTTTTAGAGAAAAATGGGAATCTTTTAAAGCTGAATCTGGTATGGATTGTGTATTTAATACATTAGCTGTTCTTAAATTAATTTCAAAAAAAAAAGGTAAATATTATTCAAAAATATGTAAGCATGGATTTACTGATGATGATATATTAGAGTTACTTATTAATAATTATCCAACATATGATTTTAACTACGTTACTGTCTTTGATACTCAACTAGTTGATGATAAAGAAAAAACATTACAAAAAGTTTTAATGTATATTACTACTCATTTGAAAAGATCTAATGCAACTGTTATTTCTTATTTATCTAATGACGAATTTGGACATGTATTTATTTTATATAAAGACGAATATGGTGATATATTTGTTTATGATCCTCAAAAAATGTATACTATTAAAAGCACTGGGTTACTTTTTCTTTTAAATTTTTTTATTAATTCTTTAAATGTTAAAGAAATTATTATCTATTTTCAAAAAGATCTTAAATTAGAAGAAAGAATGAAAATAAAAAAAATGAAAAAAAATAGAGTTTCTGAAGAAGGCAAAAGTATAAAAAATAGAGTACCAAATCTTAAATTAGGTCGTAAATAATGATGAATATAAATATGAAGTAAAAATTATTAAATATCATTTATTAAATATCATTTAAAAATAATTTAAAAGTTGTATTGTTACTATTATTAATACTATTATGAGACTACATATTCTATTACGTCGCAACGAAAATAATGAATATGACCAATCAATTCATGACTTGTATCAAGGTAAGATTGATGCTTTTGAAAAAGAACGGGCTGAAAAAAATTATTATTTAGATTCAGGTTTTGATATTTTCTCTCCAAATGATATTGAATGTTTACCTCATAAAACTACAAAGATTTATTTAGGTATTCATGCAGCGGTTTATAAACCTTATAAAGAACCTAATCCTTTTTATTTTACTGATATTGGATTACCTTATTATGTTTATCCTCGTTCTAGTATTTCTAAGACACCTTTAAGATTGGCAAATTCTGTTGGTATTATTGATAGTGGTTATCGTGGTCAGCTTATTGCTATGGTGGATAATCATTCTGATGAGTCTTATCATATTAAAACAGGAGACCGATTATTTCAGATTTGTTCATGTGATTTATCTCCTTTTGATGAGATTAAAATTGTACATACCTTAAATAATACGAAGCGTGGAGATGGTGGTTTTGGGTCTACTGGAAAATAAAAAATATTTATAACAAGATAATTATGTTATAAATATTTTAGATTTGGGTTTGAATTGGTTGTTGGGTTGTTTGATTGATTGGTTGATTAATTGGTTGATTGGATTAATTGGTTAATTGGTTGATTGGATTATGCGTTATATAAACATCCACCATAAGCCATATGAGCTAATTGGTTTTCACCTCCTAATCCTTGATGTAATAATTTACATTCATAACATTGTTGGGTGTTGGACTCATTTTCTTTTTCTTTTTCTTTTTCTTTTTCTTTTTCTTTTTCTTCTTCGCTGTCATATATTACTATGATTTCTTCAAGTTCTTCTATGTCTTCTGAAATATCAGAAGAATCAGATATAACAATTTCTTCAAGTGGATATATTTGAATAGTTTTCTTGTTTTCTTGTTTTATTAAAGGTAAATTATTTACTTCTTTTTTTAAATTATTGTATTTAAGTTTGTATTTTTGATACTTGTTTTGATAATGTTCTTTTTCTTTTTTTATTTTCAATAATTCATTATATATTGCAGTTACGTCTTTTAAGACGTCTGCATAGTTATTGATATAAGATGAATATTCCATGATTGATGATGATATGTGGGTTTTTAATTTTGTTGTTTTGAAGTTGCTGTGTTGAAGTTGCTGTTTGAATTGATAAAATATATTTTTATACTTTTGTATTTCAATTTTTTGTTTTTGTTGTTGTTTTTGTTGTTGTTGTTGTTTTTGTTTTTGTTTTTTAATTCGTGTAAAATAAAAAAGTATTTAAATTTCATATAATTTAATATATTTTATATGAAATTTAAATACGATTTTATTGGATTGGAATTGTATTGAATTTAATCCATTATATCACTCCATTTCATTGTTGAAAATTTTTCTGATTGTGATTGTATTGATTTTTCCCATGATTCTTCATCTCCATTTCCATCTCCTTCTTCTTGAATTGGTGTTTCCTGTCTAATCGGGCAGTCGCTGAGATAATATGCATGTTGTGGTGGATGAACAACTGCATATTGTCGTTCTAAAAGAGGCCATTGTGCTTTTGGTTGCTCTGATGAATTTGATGATTTTCCTAATGTTGGGAACTCTTTTTCATCTTCAATATTGATATTGTTATTGAGATTGTTACTGAGATTGAGATTGAAATTGAGATTACTCGTTAGTTCATTTATTTGTTCATTGTTTTCTCTCTTTTCTTTTTTTTGTTTCATCATTACTGAACGAGGAATGAATGTTGCTTTTCTTGGTTTCGCTTGTTCTATTGCTTCTTTTTCATGAAATGCCTGTGTAAATAAGCGCTTCAATGATTCTCTGTCATTTTCATGATGATGCATTATCCGAAATTGACTTGGTCTCACTGTTGGATTTTCAGTTTGACGGTTCGTATTTTCTTTGAGAATATTACAGTATTTTACTGTATGTCCTGTCTCGTGACAGTATCGGCATTCCAAGTTCAACAACTTCTTGCAAGTTGTTTCTCCCTTGATGCGAAGGACATGATTAGTATACACCTCTTTTGGTTCCCCTGATGATTTACAGAAGGAGCAAATGATGTTGTAATCCACTTTGTAGGAAGCCATCTTGTTATTGGTTTTGGGATTTTAAGGAATTAACCTTAAAAGTTGTTTGGAAAGTTTGGAAGGTCTTTGAAAATTTTTGAAGGTCGTTTTAAGTCATTAGGTATCTTACTCTTACGTTCAAAAAAGTATTTCAATTTTTTATGCTATTTAGTATTTTATCTTGTTTTTTTGAACTTGTTAGATTTATTTAGATTTATTTAGATTTATTTTAGATTTATTTAGATTTATTTAGATTTATTTAGATTTATTTTAGATTTATTTATTGTTTTATATATTAATGGATTTAACTATTTATAATCATTGTTGTGAAGAAATAGAAACTATAAAAGATACTTTGAATGATATTTGTGATTGTGAATGTGATTGTGATTCTAAACCTTATGCATCTATAATCATAAGGGAAAAAATTACTCATATAGCTGAAATATTTACAATGCTTCATCATGAATATACATTAAAAAAATTACTTTCTTCTTCTCGTTCTAGGTTTATTCATTTAGAAGATATTTATCAGCAATTTCTAGAATATAAAATTCGTTTTATACAATATCCTTTACCTGTTTATTATAAAGGTCTTCTTGATTTGAAAGATTTGTATATTTCCTTTGCTAATATGAGTGACCAAGAATGGTTTGAATATTATGGTGTTGATGATGATATTGATGATGATATTGATGATGATATTGATGATGATATGAGTGACCAAGAATGGTTTGAATATTATGGTGTTGGTGATGATATTGATGATGATATTGATGATGATATTGATGATGATGAGAAAAGTGAAGCTATTGAGAATGATTGTGAAAGTGAGATGAGTGATGGAAGTAATAGGATTAATGAGATTAATGGGATTAATAATATTAAGGAAGAAAAAAATGCTAGTCATTACACATTAAGACAACGCCATAATATTAGTTATAGAAATTGAATAAGTATTTGAATAAATATTTGAATAAATAATATTTTAATATAAAAATAATATCTATTACTAATTATAATGGCTGAATTAATGTTAACTGCTATAAGTGAAGAAATTAAGCGTTCTTATCCTGATTTAACTACTGCTGTAACTTCTGATGTAACTACTGCTGTAACTTCTGATGTAACTACTGCTGTAACTTCTGATGCTTCTTTTAATTCTCTTGTTATTGCTATTGAAAAAGATGAGGCTAAGGTTGAAGATAAGGATAATAATGAGGTTGATCTTGAGGATAAGGTTGATGATAATAATGAGGTTGATCTTAAGGATAAGGTTGATGATAAGGTTGAAGATGCTGGTATTGTAGAAACTATTATTGAAGCAGTTACTGATACTAATACTAAAAATATTGTTTCTGTGGTTGAAAATGTTGTTGAAAGTGATATTTTTGAGGATGCGATTAAGACTCTTAATAAGAAAATTGGAAGACGTGTTCTTACTCCTCAATATCTTATGATTGTTGTTAAATATGCTATGGAAATCGTTGAAGCTATTGATATGAAAGGTTCTGAACAAAGAGAATTTGTTATTGATTTATTAAAACGTGTAGTTATTGATGCACCTCTTAATAAAGAATATGAACAGATTTGTCTTGATATGATTAATAGCGGTGCGATTGGACAAACTATTGATTTAATTATTGATGCAACTCATGGACGAATTAATGTCAATCATGTTGAAGATTTAGCAGTTAGTTGTTGTTTTTCATTTTTAGGATTGGGAAAAAATAAACGTAAACGTAAGCACTAAGTTATGGATTGGGTTGGATTGGGTTGGATTGGATTGGATTGGATTGGATTGGGAGAGAAAGATAAGTTTTTTAATATGAATAAATTAAATAATATTATTATAATGTTATTTAATTTAGAAAACAATAGAAAGTTATTATACCAATTTCTTGATTATTTTTATGATTTCTTTGATCACTTAAAATTAAACAATGTATGGATTGGATTTATTATTTCCTTTCTTCATTATAGTATTATTACTTTCATTATTATTTATTTTATCATTGGTCCTATTAATTCACTTTATTACTTTCTTATCTTCTTTAGTTCTCTCCTTATTTTAATTAATATTATATTCAACTGCTGTCCTTTGATTAAATTAGAGAGAAAGTTGTTTGATAATAAGCAATGGTACGGAATATATGAATATGAATTTAAATTATTACATATTCCCCTTACTAGAAAAAATATTAAAATTAGTTATTATTTGAAAATTTTGGTTTTATTAATAGTGCTTTTTTTTCGGTTATATTGGAATAGATAGATAGAAGTTAGGTTGGATGAGGTTGGATGAGGTTGGATGAGGTTGGATGAGGTTGGATGAGGTTGGATGAGGTTGGATGGAATGTATTTATATATAGTATAGTAATGACTGAGTGTTGTTTATATCAATGTTGTCAATGTTTATGTACTACAACTACTTCTTCGGATGGTGGTGTTTCTACTACTACTACTACGTGCAGTTATTCTTTATGTTATGATTTTATTAAGAGTGGACATCCTCTGAATATAGGAATTAATTGTCCTCCTTCTTATTTCTCTCCTTTGAAAGAAAATAATTTATGTACCAAAGAACCGAATTTGAAATATGTATCTTCAAATAATAAAAAAATGCATGTGAATGATTGGGTATGAAAGTGCTGATTGGGTATGAAAGTGCTGATTGGGTATGAAAGTGCTGATTGGGTATGAAAGTGCTGATTAGGTATGAAAGTGCTGATTGGGTATGAAAGTGCTGATTAGGTGGATTTAATTTTTATTTTCATAGATTTTAAGTAATTCTTTCTTTTTTTGTTGGATTTCTAAGCAATATTCGTCTATTGTTGGTGAGTGAGTACCGAATTCTTCCATTACAAATCTAAATACATGGATTTCTTCTGTTTGTCCGAGTCTATGACACCGTGCGACTGCTTGGTCTTCTATTGCTGGATTCCAAAATGGACTTGTGAAATATACTTCTTTATAATCTTGTAAATTAAGTCCCTCACACCCTACTTGTATATGCATGATTAATATATCTGGTTTGTTCTTGATTATATTAACCCTTTCGTCCTTGGTTGTTTCTCCTGTAATCATACTTGTCTCATATTCTAGTTTTGTGAGATTGGTTTTTAAATAATTCATACTGTCCTTGAAATGTCCAAAGATGAGTTTCTTGTTTTTGTTTTTGTTATTTCGTGTTTTAATGAGATTAATAATCGCATTTGTTTTACTAGAACAAGTAAATGCTTTCTCATTTCTCTCCGTCATATCTTCATATTTCTTCTTATAACGATTCAACTTTTTCTTAAGTAAAGGTGGATAGATACAAGCTTGTCTGCATGATATATATTTGGGTAATATAAACCTACCAGAAAGTGCTTGAATTACTGTGCTTATATTTTCTTTTGTAATCTTAGTAAAATTCAAACGATTATGCAAATCTTCTGCTAATTCTTTTTCATAATCTGTTTCCCATGGAACCTTGATGACGTGTTCATGCATATTTGGAATTTCTAAATGAACCTCTTCCTTCGTTCTGCGTAATATATATTCTCGTGTTATCCATAAGAGTTTTGATCTTTCGTTATAGACTGATTTATTTATACCAAGTAACTCCCAATATGCATGTAGATCCTTTAATCTATTTTGTATTGGGGTACCTGTTACTAACCAACATGAGTTTGTTGTTAGTTGTCTGGCTCCTTCAAATGTTTTTTTCTGATTACGCATATGATGTGCTTCGTCAAAGATTAAGCGGTCCCAATTTACCATATGAAGAAGGGATTTATTCATTAATGTGTAATAGCTCGTAAGAACTATTGTGGATTCGTTAATGACTTTTTCATCTATGGTTTGCTTATTTGTTCCATAATAAACAAGTGGTTTTTTATTCATGAAATTGATAATGCAGTTTTCCCATTGTTCCAAGAGAATAGGAGGACAAATCACTAACGTATGTTCTTTTGGATTTGCTACTGTTAAACCAAGCATGATAATGGTTTTTCCTAACCCCATTTCATCTGCTAATATTCCTCCGGATTTAGCATTAAAAATTGACTTGGGATTGAGTTCATTATTTAAGCACCACTTGATTGCATCCAATTGATAATCCTTGTTATCAAGTTCCGCTTTCTGAATCCATTTTGAAAACTTTTCAATATAAGGTTCTATATTGCAGTTCTTTAGTTCTTTGATATGAAATGTAGTGACTTTTTGACGACATATCGGACATCTGGTTTCCGTTTCCACATTTTGCATTTGGTCCCAACAACTTACACACGTATAATGTACGCATGATGAGAAGTTGGTATATTGGCGTTCAATCGCCTCCAAGCAAATAGGGCACTCCATTTTGGCTGGTTAATGATGCTTATTAGCGGAGGTTGTATTGATATTGGTATTGATATTGGTATTGGTATCGGCAATGGCATTGGTATCATTCTTTTGGGGTGATATATTTTAATTTATTAAAAGTTTTTCAATTTTTTTTGAGAAAAAATAAAGTAGAGCAAGGTTTAGTAGAGCAATGTTGAGTAGAGCAATGTTGAGTAGAGCAAGGTTTAGTAGAGCAAGGTTTAGTAGAGCAAGGTTTAGTAGAGCAAGGTTTAGTAGAGCAAGGTTGAGCAAATATTTAATATGGGTTTATGGGTTTATGGGTTTATGGGTTTATGGGTTTTTAATTACTATTTCATTTAAGAAATAATCCATACATTTTTTATTGCAACTTTTTGGTTGTTGCTTACCAGGCCAGTAATGAGTACGATATTTGTATAAGATGTCTGTATTATTACTTCGCATTTTATTATAAATATTAATCATAGCATCTAATGTTAAATGAGATTGTTTATACTCTGTTGTAAAATTATAGGTATTATTACAGACCATACTATTGCTTTTGATGGACTCACTAATAGAACATGAATATTGCATATAGTTTATAATATTCCATGTGGTTTTATTATATATGTAAACACGGAAATCTGGATCATGATTTGATGTCATTAGACTTCCTGGAACTAATGCAAAACCTGTATATTCTGTTTTGGTTTTGCTTGGATTGTATAAGACAAAACGGTCCTCATGGGTATGTCCATATAATTGTAACATGATGGTTTTATTATATTGGGTCATTAAACTCAACATTTTTTTCGTATAATAATTAGATGCTTCATTGCTTCCTGGTAAAATATGATTTATTATGATGATCTTTTCGTTTTGGAGATGACTCTTTTGTAATTCTTTTTCTAACCATAACCACTGATATCCAGTTTTCTTATCTTCTTTGTCGTTTTTTACTCCAAATAAATTTATTCTATCGTAAAATACTGAATTTATACTAAGTAATTTTACTACCGGTAATGATGTGTTGTTTTGTGTTAGATATAAACTATAATATCCTCCTAATCGTACATTTCTCATGGCTTCTTTTGGTATCCATTTACTCCATAGTGCTGATATGTTTTTAATAATATCATCATATACAATGGATTCAGTTTGATCTATCGGAAATGCATCATGATTTCCCATACTTTGATATAATGGCGTATCTGGAAAATATTTGTCTATAATTTTATTAATAATATTAATACTTTCCAAATTGTTTTTTAATGTTTGAAAAATTACATGATGTCCCGGACTATCTCCTGTATAAATTATATAATCTAGATTTGGTATATGATCTTTCATCCATTTAAATAAATTATCTGTTAAAAAATCGGAATTATCACAATTGAAATTTCCCCATGCACTACAAGCATCATAAGGTTCCATAGGTAGTTCTTCTTTAATACAACAACCCATTCCTGTCTTTGTTCCTAATGTACAATTATCGGGACTTCCTACTGTATATTTTAAATCTAAATGAATGTCAGTAACATGTAAAAAATAACCGATTTGTTGGTTGTTTGTGTTGTGTGGATTGTGGGGATTATTTGGATTGTGAGGATTGTGAGGATTGTGAGGATTGTGAGGATTGTGAGGATTGTGAGGATTGTGAGGATTGTGGGGATTATTTGGTAATGCTGTGCTTGTCATTAGATTGAATGTGATACATAGAACTAGTAGTGTAATTTTTGCCATCTTTTAATATTATCATATATGTATTAGTGCTTTTAAATTGGTTTAATTTATTTTGCTTGTTGAATGGTGGTGTGACTTTAGTATTTGAATATATTATTAATCATAATATAAGATTAATAATATCTATTCGGTCCCAGTAGGAATTGAACCTACAACCTTTCGGTTAACAGCCGAACGCGCTAACCAATTGCGCCATGGGACCTTTGCCAGGTACAGGGTTCGAACCTGCGCGGACAATATGTCCAGTGGAACTTAAGTCCACCGCCTTAACCACTCGGCCAACCTGGCTTATAATCTTCCCTCCTGGATTCGAACCAAGGACATTTCGATACCTATTCGCTCTACTACAGTCGAATGCTCTGCCATCTGAGCTAAGGGAAGATGACCTTCTATGGTATTTATATTACATGGAGTTTTTTTATATTGTTTTGAATTTTAATTTATTATAACATATTATTCTATATTTATCATTTTAATGAATTTATATTAAACTTATTTAAATTTAATATTAATGTTATCGTATATTATACATTTTAATTATGAAAGTTACATTATTATGTTCTTGTGAAAATTATAATGAACATATTATTAAGAATTATTTGATAGTAGGTGATGATAGTGGGAGAGATAGTGGAAGAGATAGTGGGAGAGATAGTGGGAGAGATAGTGGGGAATATAGAGATGAAACTACATGTGGAGTGCATAAAAAATTAATATGTAATCCATATCTTTCCTCTAAGGGGATTCATGATGCTCAATGCCTTTCTCATTCTAAAATATTTGACCTTGTTATTTGTTCTCCTTTGAATGCCTCTAAAAAAACATTTGCTGTTTCTGATATTAAACATAGTGGATTTCATCGCATCTTTATTAGTTTTTTATGTAGAGAAACTATGATTAATATGGGTGATTTTTTTGAACATGAATTTACTTATAAACAACCCGAAATACAAATGAATATTAATAAGAGAATTTATGATTTTGTTGATTATCTTTATCAGCGTGTTGATTATCATGGTCTTTCTCGTAAGCATGTTAATATTTTAATTGTTACTCATCGCAACTTTATTTATCACTTTACTACATTATTTAGTAAGAGTTATCATTGTAGTCCTGGAGAATTCGTTATTTGTGATGTGTAATGTGTGATGTGTAATGTGTGATGTGTGATTTATTGGTTATTTAGATTTTCATCTTGATGTGTTTTTTGAATTTTATATTCTTTCATTTCATAGTTTCTGAAATACTTTTGTAATTTTTCGTTTTTCTCCTTTTCGTTATTTTCATTTACATATATGTATTTTATTATATGAATTATTTTTTTTGGATACGGATTGTTACTGTACATTGGATGTAATAAAGTGCCAGATGTTTTTATATTATTTTGTCCATCTTTATATACTTTGAATAATATTTGTGATAATTTCATTTATGTATTATATATTTATAATATATATTTTTTTGATTTTGATTTTGATTTTGGTTTTAGTTTTGGTTTTGTTTTGGTTTTGGTTTTGGTTTTGGTTTTGGTTTTGTTTTGGTTTTTAAATTTGTATATATTAGTATGTTTAATATTGCTTTATGTAATATGCAGGATTATGAATTAAATTCTGATAAGTCATCTATTCCTTATTCTAAATTTATTTATCAATATAAATTTTGGAAAGATATGAAAGAATATGTTGTCATTAAGAACAAATATTTGCAAACTATCACTCGTCTAAAAACAGTTCCTCTTCATCATAGAGTTTTACATAAAAATCATCTCCGATATGTCTTTAAACAATACTATTTATATCAATCCCATCTTGAAGTTAATGATATTGTCAATATTTCAGTTTGAGTTGGATTTAGAGCATTTGGAATATTTGGAACATTTGGAACATTTGGAACATATTTTATTAACCAAATACTGATTCTTGCGCACATGTAATATATAAAAATCCGTCTTCGTCTTTTAATTCTGCATAAAGTTGTGTGAGACTCATTGATCCACATAACATTGTATTTTCACATAATAAAAATATTGACTCATGAACGTCCATTTTTACACGTTTTTTAAAAAAAAATATTAAGTTACCTACTGTATAATATTCTGGAACTAAGAATTTAGTATTTTGATTTTCTAATCTATATTGTTTGTCTAGTTTATTTGTTATTATAATAGGTATAATATTCGGGTATTTATTTAATATTTTTATACTTTCTCTTTTTCGTTTTTCCAATGTGTGTTTATTTTTATAGTTTGTTTCGGTTTCCATATTCTATGTTATAAATTAATTATATTTTAATTTATTTAGATGAATTGAGAGATTTTTATCTTGTTATATTATATAAAATGGTTCGTCAAAGTAGAAGAACTCGCAAAAATCGTGCTACTCGTAAAATACGCAAACAAGTTCCATGGGCTGGATGGAGTAAAAAAGCACCTCAGGGACATCAACGTACTGTTATGTTAAGAAAATGTGGTAAAAAATGCTTTTTAGGACCTCGCAAATCCTTTCCTATTTGCACTAAAGGTACATGCAAAGTTAATACTAAAGGTGTTTATGCTGCTTATGTACGTTCTCGCCAATGGGGTAAAGCACCTTCTCATTATAAAGGTCTTTCTCGCCCTAGCATGAAACGTTCTGTTTATACTAACGTTTCTAGAAAAGCGAAAGCTATGCTTGAACGACGTGGATATCGTGTTGGCAAAAGTGCTAAAAAAAGCAAAGGACGACGAGGACGACGAGGAGGACGGGGAAACAAACGCACTATGAAAAAGTAAATGTCTTTAGATGATGGAGTGAAATATTATATTTTAAATATATTTAAATAATTGCATATTATTAAATATACTTACATTATGGTTTGCGGGTGTGGAGTTATTAATGGTTCTTTTCCTCAACAGATTGAGAGCATTGCGTCTCTCACTGATATGTTACCTATACAACGTTATAGTTTTTATCATCGTTATGTTAAAATTGTACAACATATGGAAGTTCAAATGAAACGTACTACTTTAATGTATAATATATTTAGTCTTTTGACTACCGTTGGAAGTATTTTGGTTCCTGCTCTTATTTCCATTCAAGATAAACCTTTTTCTAGTTCTGATACTTCACCGGAAGATATTGAATTTCATAATTCACAAGTCTATTGGGCTGGATGGGGTGTTTCTCTCGTTGTTACTATGTCTAACGGCATTATTAAATTGTTTTCTATAGATAAAACGTATATTACTCGTCATTTAAGATATAATGACTTTAAGAAAGAAGGTTGGTTATTTTTACAACTTGGAGGACATTATAAAAATTTTACTAGTCATAATCGTGCTTTTGCTGTTTTTGCTGCTAATATTGAAACTATTAAATTATTGCAGATTCATGAAGAATTTGTTCCTGAAAATAGTGCCTCTTTTAGTGCTGTTCGGGAACATATTAATCGTGGTGATAATGATGGTGTAGGTAATGATGGGGTTGGTGGTGGTAATGATGGAGTTGGTGGTGGTAATGATGGGGTTGGTGTAGGTAATGATGGAGTTGGTGGTGGTAATGATGGTGTAGGTAATGATGGAGTTGGTAATGATGGGGTTGGTGGTGGTAACGATGGGGTTGGTAATGATGGGGTTGGAGGTGGTAATGATGGAGTTGGTGGTGGTAACGATGGTGTTGGTGGTGGTAATGATGGAGTTGGTGGTGGTAATGATGGAGTTGGGCGTGGTAGGGGCAATCCTAGATTTGATAGTGTTGTTTAATTAATTGGTGATACTGATTCATAATATTACATTAAATATAAATTTTATTAATTATTATTTATATTTAATTAAGTAGTATATTTAATTAAGTAGTATATTTAATTAAGTAGTATATTTAAAATACTTGCAATTGCAAATCCATCATATGCATACCAACTGTCTCTAGCATTTGATAATTTTATAATATAATTTGAAACTAACCATACTAATGAAATAGTTGTTAATACGTTTTTGTTAGATTTTTTTGTTGTTATTGTGGATAGTAAATATAATCCTACAAAAATATCACCTAATACAAATAAATTTTTAGGTATCATATCGCTATAAAAAATGAAAGTAATATAAAGTACTATGGCTAAATAACCAAATGCCTTGTTTGTAAAAATATTATTCGCTAAACAATTCATTTCAATATATATAGGAACCATATAATTTTTCAAATTAGTGAAATTGGTAAATTATAAATGTCTATTTACTATATTTAATATATTTAATTATATTCATAAGAATGGAAATATTTGTTTTTATTGGTGCCAGTATTGTTTCCAGTTTCTCTACTAAAACTGCTACTGCTCCATTAGAACGCATTAAGATTTTAAAACAATCGCAACTTTATTATGGTAAAAAAACTTATCATTCTCTTGATCATTCTATTAAACATATTATTAACAATGAAGGTTGGAAAGGTCTTTTTAAAGGTAATATGGTAAATATTGCTCGTACATTACCTGCTTATATGATTAAGTTTCCATTAAACGATGTTACTAAAAAATATGTTATGAATCATAAAAATAAAATGAGTTTGAGCTTTTCTGAAAAATTATCTATTGGAGTGTTTACTGGGGTTTTTCAAATAATTATTACATATCCTATGGATTTCTTAAAAACACGAATTTCTCTTGATCAAAAAATGTCTTCTCTTCAAAATAATTCTATGTTTCATTATAGTCGCATGATACTGAAAAAAGATGGTATTGTTGGATTCTATAAGGGATTTACTCCCGCTATTCTTACCTATCCGATTTATGTTGGAATACAAATGTCGTTGTTTTATCAATTTAGAGAAAAACAAATGGATTTATTTACTTCTGGAATTATGGCTGGTGTTATTTCTCAGACGATTGCTTATCCGGGTGATACGATTAAAAAACAAATGCAGAATAATGGTATTTCTGGAAAGAAAAAATATAGTCATCTTGTTCATTGTATTCGTTCTCTCTATGTTCAATATGGAATAAAAGGGTTTTATGCTGGATTATCTATTAACTTATTAAAATGTATACCTGGATCTTCTATTCAGTTTGCTGTTTATGAGTTGGTTAAAAATAAGGGATTGAATTATTTGAATTCTAAGTAATTTTTGAGGATTTATTGTCTTTTTAGTGTCTATATTTTTTCTTTAATAGAGAGAAAATATAGATTGTTGAGAAATGTTGGGAAATTTTAGAGTGTAGTGCCTTTTTTTCAGTCATTTATGGGTTGCTTTGGGTTGCTTGACTTGGCTTGGGTTGGCTTGGGTTGGCTTGGGTTATGTGCTTTAGATTAATCCACAACAATTACAATCTGTTGCCCATACGCAATCATCAGGTCCTGTTCCGGGATAACTACATCCTTCAGGCGTACATCCCTTTTTACATTGACAAGGTCTGGGATAATAAAACCAGTTTGTCCAATAGGGTCTTCGTCTCCAATAGGGTCTTCTTCTAAAGTGATGTAAATATCCACGTCCTCTTCTTCCCCCTCGTCGTCCGCGTCCTCTAAATCCTTCGGTGTTTTTAACATCATTTATATCATTAATTGCGTCTTCGTCGTTGTCCATTATATAATCATTGATAACGATGATTACTACGAGTATGATTAATCCTGTGATTATTGTTGAATTTTTCATTATATATTTGGGTTATATTTTTTATAAAAGATAGAATTAAGAACGATGAGAGAGAATTAAGAACGATGAGAGAGAATTAAGAACGATGAGAGATAATTAAGAACAATGAGAGAGAAATAAGAACGATGAGAGAGAAATAAGAACGATGAGAGAGAATTAAGAACAATGAGAGAGAAATAAGAACGATGAGAGAGAAATAGGAATGTGGCTTTAAAATAATTTAAATATTTATATATTGAATTATATATATATATATAATGTCTACTCCTAGTGCTTCTGAAATTCTTAAAGTTAAAAATAATTTATTACATCTTATTGATTTTAATTCTAATATTCGTACCGATGGTATTAACAAAATTTCAAATGCTTTTTCTTTATTATCTCTTACTGATGATAGTGATTTAGGCTTATAAGTAGGGATTAACTTTTTAGCTGGTGCTTTTTGGGCTCTTTATAGCCAAGTTGACACTATCGGTGCTAATGTAGCTAACTTTATTTGTAGTGTCATTGGTAACTACGCTGTTACTACTCCTGCTTCTCTTAGTACTACATTTACCTCTCTTTCTATGCGATTTCAAAAAACATCAGAACAATTGGATATTGATTTAAATTCTTATTATAATGATCCTACATCTTATTGGGATACTGCCGTTAGCTCTACTGTTAATAATCCATTTGGCTCTTATCCTGTTAGTGGTAAATTATCCGATTTAGCTACTATTGATTTTCCTTCTAAATTAGATTCTGCTTTTATAGATTACCTTCATAAAGCAAAATATGCTTTAGACCAAGAAGTATGGGCACAATTGTTACAAAATTTTAATATTAATACATATTCTCCTTGTATTAGATATTTTGGATTATCTGAAACTAATATGGAAAATATTGCTGCTAATTATTATAGTTTTTTTCCTTCTTTTTGGAATAGTTGGAGTTATCATCAAAAGCCAGATGTAGATGGTGAAGATGCTTCCTATTATGAACAAATTAATCATAATATTGGAAATATTGCTACTAATTCTTCTAATGGACATTTAAGTAAAAATGCTTGTCATTATTTGTTTATTGATTCATATGATAATGTTGTTATTAATACGAATGGGTTGTTTCATAGGAATTTTATTTTTAATAATTTATCCAATATTAATAGATCTACTTATATTTTTTGTGCTTCTCCTCCTTCAGATACTAATGATTATGCTAATGATTGTGACCATATATTTGTTCGTTATATGAGTCGTGCTTGTTTGTAAATTATTTCTCTCTTTTTCAATATAGTTATTAAAAAATAGTTATTAGAAATATTACTATATATTATTTTATAATGCATCGCTTTATTAATGAAGATCATATTGTACAATGGGTGAAAGAAAATGGTGGTGTTCTATATACTCGTAAAGTGAATAATTTTAATCATATTAATTTATCTAGTTGTCCTGAAAATACACTGGTTTGTTTAACTGGCTATAACCATATTCTTAGAGATTTTTTTACTAAAATTATTCAGAATTTTAAACGTAGAATTATTTTGATTACATTGGAAACTGATGAATTTAATATGTTACCTCAAATGGTTGATCATCCTCTTATTAGTCATTGGTTTACATGGAATAAATCTTATAAACATCATAAAGTAACCTGTATTCCTATTGGATTAAACTTTGATAGACAACAAGAATCCTTAACTAATTATTTAACTCATACATCTTTACTTGATACCGATAAACGTAAATTATTATGTATTAATTGTTCTTTAAATACAAATAGTAGCCGTGGAGTTTTATTAAATAAAGTAAAAAATGAATGGAATGAATTTTGTGAAGTTGTTAATGGCATTCCATTTTCTAAAGAATATTTTCAACCTTCTTTTGTAGATGGAAAAATAAAAATATCTGTTACAAATCCATTATGTTATGATATTATTTCAAAATATAAATTTATTTTGTCGCCTAGAGGTGCTGGTGAAGATTGTCATAGAACATGGGAAGCGTTATACTTGGATGTTATTCCTATTGTTTTATCATCTTCTATTAATGAAATTTATGAAGGTTTACCTATATTAGTTATTAATGATTGGAATGAAATTAATGAACAACTTTTAAATGATAAATATAATGAAATTAGTAAGAAAAAAGCGAATAATGAATATAATATGGATAAAGCATATTTGGATTATTGGATTAATTCTATTAAACTTAAAAAATAATTTAAAACCATTACTTTTACAATAATAATGAGCGTTCAATTATATAGTCAATTGGTTAACGGATATATGACAGATCAACTTTTACTTAATAATTTTATAAATGTTAAAAATTGTCATGGAGTGTTTTTAGAATTAGGTGCATGTGATGGAATATATCTGTCTAATACGTATGCATTAGAAAAATACTTAAATTTTACAGGTGTATTAATTGAACCAGGAAAAAATTCTTTTAATGAATTAATTAAAAATAGACCCAATTGTAAAAATTTTAATTGTTTAGTTGGAACAGATGAAGAATATGTTGAATATATTGGTGATGGGACTGGTGTAGGGGGTCCATTAAAATTATTAGAAAATACACAAAAAAATCAATCTGAAAAAAATTGGATAGATGCTTGGAAATTAAATAGAAATGATGTAACAAAGATAAAATGTAGAAAATTATCAGATATATTACATGAAGCACAAATTAAATATATAGATTTTTGGTCATTAGATGTAGAAGGTTCAGAATTAGAAGTATTAAAAACAATGGATTGGAGTATTCCAGTTTATATTATATGTATAGAAGTTACTGCTTGGGGTGATGATGGTAAAAATATGATAGAAGAATGTAGAAATATATTGCGGTCTCAAGGATTTGTAAGTGATGAGAAAAGATATGGATTAGATGAATTTTGGATTAATGAAAATTATTTTAGAAAAAATATTTTATTTTCAGAAAAAAACCGAGTCAATATTACATCAACATAAACTTAAAAAATATAACAGTATTAAATAAATCATACTTATATAAAATATATGGAATCAAATTATTCTATACATTTTATGACTTATGCCAATCAAAAATTTGCTGATGCAAAGAAACGCTTATTAGATGAAGCTAAGAGTTTTTACTCTTTTAAATCTATTCAAGGTTTTGGTCCTGAAAATTTACCTCAACAATTTATTCATCAATTTAGAAATATATTATCTGTTCCCAGAGGTGCAGGATATTGGATATGGCGTCCTTTTTTACTGTATTCTAAATTAAATGAATTGAAAGAAAATGAGTTTATTGTTTATCTTGATGCTGGATGTAAATTAAATAAACAAGGATTAGATAAATTTTATGAATATATTAAATTATTAAATGATAGTGAATATGGTGTTTTGTCATTTCAAATGAGTGGTAATCATGGTCCTGGAGGATTAGAGAGAGAAAAATATTGGACTACTAGTCAAATCTTTAAGTATTTTAATATTGATACTCAGAGTGATATAGCTAATTCTGGACAATATCTTGGTGGAGTATTAATACTTAAGAAAAATAAACATTTGATGAAACTAATGGATTTATATATTAAAGCATTGGTAGATCATCCTTTAATGTTTACTGACTTTTATAATCATACTCAACAACATCCGGAATTTAGAGATAATAGACATGATCAAAGTATTTTTAGTTTAATAAGAAAAATTCATGGGTCTGTTGTGATTGATGGTGATGAGTCTTGGATGGTTCCGTTTGGTCAGGGTGAATCATTAAAATATCCATTTTGGGCTACTCGGTCTAAGACTTGAAGTTGAAGGTTTGGTGATAATTGATTCATTATTGATTCATTATTTATTCATTATTTATTCATTAAAAAATTTAATAAGTTAATTTTAAATTAATAATATAAAAAAATAAACTTATATTTATTATACTACAGTTATGAATTATTGTATTGTATACTTGGCTAGTCCATTAGATGGATATAATAGTATATTATCTACAGGAGAAAAAAGAATTGTTATGATGTATATGTCTTTAAAAAATATAACTAGTCATTTAAAATTACCTGTAATAATTTTTCATGAAGATTTTACAGAGAAAGAAATGAATAATATGAGAAATATATATAGTAATATAGTATTTGAAAAAATAGATATGATAAGAAATGATTTAATTTTTAAACAAAAACCATGTAAAACTAGTATGCTATCAGATAATAAATGTCTTTGTAAAAAGAATTCTAATCTTAATAAAAATCCGAAGTCTATTTGTTTTAGACCAAAAGGTTATCTAATGATGTGTAGATTTTTTTCTGGAGAAATGCAAAATCATCCTTCACTTCAAAAATATGATGGCTATATTAGATTTGATGATGATTCCTTTTTAATAAAACCTTTTATATCACAAGAAAATTTTTTAAATGAATTGAAGGATAAAGATTATGTATTTAGATCTATTTTTCGTGAAAGTCAAGATCAAAAAGAATTATTTAATTTTACGATTGATTATTGTAATAGTAAAGGTATGAATATAAGAAATATATTAACACGTTGTAAATCCATGGGAATAATTGATAAAAATAATAATTATTTGGGACATTCACCTTATAATAATTTTCATTTTAGTAAATTAAGTTTATGGAAGCATCCTATTATTAGTGATTATATTCATAAATTAAACGAAGTTGGAGGATGTTTAAAAAAAGGATGGATGGATGCTAATATTCATGCAATGATTATTTTTGTTATTATGCCTGAAATAAATTTAAAAGTATATGGATTCTATAATTTTGGTTATAGACATAATAGAGCTTTTTCTATCTTTGGAAATTATAGTTTAACATCTGTTGAAAATGAAAGATTTTTTCCTTTGATTGATATTAGTGAAGTTAAAAATTATTAGAAAATAATATAATATTATAATCTATATAAAAATAATTAATACTAATATATTATATGACTTCTTTATTATATAATATAAATTCTTCAGACTCAGTTCAAACTGATTTATGTGAATTAGCAAGTAAATATGAAACTGATAAAGTTCAACATGGTTATACAATTTATTATGATCAAGTATTAAAAAATATTAGATATAAAAAAATTAATATGTTAGAAATTGGTATTTTTAAAGGAAGTTCTATTAAAATGTGGAATGATTATTTTTCATTTGGCGAAATATATTGTATTGATAATTGTGTTAGAAATTCAGCAGGACATTTATTATGTTCTGAAAATATATTAAATTACTTAAATAATTTTAGTTCAAGAATTCATGCTATTAAATGTTGTCAAAAAAATAATGATGGATTACAAAGTATATTTGAAAATGTTGAATTAGATTTAATTGTTGATGATGGACAACATTTTCAAGAACATATGCTTGTTTCATTAGGAAATCTATTTAATAAAATAAAAAATGGAGGTGTATATATAATTGAAGATATATGTACTATGTGGGGATTTCAGACTGGTAGTTGGTGGGGACAAAAGCATGGTGTATTATATACTAATGCTATAAATGAGGGAGGTCGTAACTTATGGATTGATAAATATAATAAAGATGGAAAGTTAGAAGATGAAGAATCATTTAATGATACTGTATGGTATGTACTACATAAATTTAATGAAACTAAACAATTTTATTCAGAATATTTGACTGATGAACAAAATCTATATCTTACAAATAATATTCTCAGCATTGAAATAATTTCTTCTCCTCAAAAACGTGATCAAAATTTACATAATTTATTAGGTATACCAGAATATAAAGGTACACCTGATTCTAAATTAAAAGCAGGATGTATAGCTATTATAAAAAAAAAATAATATTATTATCTAGTATTATTATCTAGTAATATTATCTAGTATTATTTAATTATAATTATATATATAAAGTATAATTATAATATTTATATAAAGTATAATTATAATATTTATATAAAGTATAATTATACTATTTATATATATATATATGAATTCTGAATATATTATATTAGGTAATAAAAAATATAATAATATAGACTTAAATCATATTATAGATATTTTTAAACATAATATAAGATGTAATATTTCATTACCTACTAATAATAATGGTACAATAATAGACTATTATATGTTAAATTGTCATATTTATGCATACTTATTAGAAGAAAAATATTTAAAAACTAAAAATGAATTTATAAATAAGTATAAAGATACTTGTTATGAAAAAAATCTAGCTGATTATTTTGATTTTTTTCAAAAAAATAAACATAAAATAAAAATATTAAAACAACCTCAAACTAATTATAATAATTTTTTAATTAATATTAAATCTCCATATTTATTTGATAAAATTCCTTCGTGTGGTTTTAATTGTATTTTAGAACTTTTATTAAAAAATGTTAAACCATATGTGTTTGGTATGGGATTAGATACTAATGATAAAAATTCATATTATAATAAAGATAATGAAATAACTAATCAACAAAATAATAGTGTATTATCTTGTCATTGTTATGAAAATGAAATTAAATTATTAAAATGGTTTCATATGAATAATTATGTAGATGCTACTATGTGTTTATTAAAAGATTATCAATTACCTACTTTTGATTGTAAATATTTTTCTTTAAAATCAAATATATTATTATTATTTTTAAAAGAATATGGTATTTGTATATTAGAAAATTATTATGATGAAGAAATTTTAAATAATTTAATTATTGAATATCATAAAATTTTTGAAAATTATAAAGATAAAATACAGTTTTGTAATGGTGATGATGGAGAAGAAGGAGAACCAAGAATATTTAATGTAGAAAAATATTCTGAATTTATCAAAAATAATTTTTCAAATAATACATTATTTAATAATATTGTTCTTGATTACACTAAACAAAAATTATATAATAAAAAAACATTAATTAATAAATTAATATATAAAGATAGTAAACAATCAAATAGTGGAGGTGGTTGGCATAGGGATGCTCATAATATGCAGTTTAAAACAATTATGTATTTATCTGATGTTACATCTAAAAATGGAAATTTTCAATTTATAACTAATTCTTCTCAAAAACATATAGGAAATCCAACACCAAGAAATGAAAATTATAATACTAGATACCATAATGATACTATAAATAAATTATTAGAAACAAATAAAAATTGTAATAAATATGATATTATTGGTAAGAAAGGAACAATTATAATAGTTGATACAACATACATACATAGAGGAAAAAATATAGAAGAAGGAGAAAGATTTGCTATGACAGAGTATTATATTTAATTAAAAAATTATTTGTTGGATTTTTTTGAATATATTCTTTAACTAAATTATAGTTATTATCTATTTTTTCTTTACCATAGCAAGTATATTTCATTTTCCATTTATTATCATCTATTTTTTTCCATAATAAGGGATTTCTGAATTTATCAATAGTTTCAAAAAACTCTTCAATATCAATATCAAGATAATTTATAACTTCTGTAAAAAATCTAGTTGGGAATTCGCCATCATATTTTTTAACTAGCATTTTTCCTTCTTCTAATGATATTTTTTTATTTCTTATTTCTTGTGAAGAATCATAACTAGCTCTACCTAATCCAAACTTTATCCAAGTAGTATAATAATGAAATCCATCAATTCTATCATCAAATGAACTATATTTACAATAGCTACCTTCTGTTCTATGATCATTTGTAATGAATCCGCATTCTCTTGCCATTTTATAAAATACTTCTTGCGGATCCCATTTATAAAAATGTCCTGCATAATAAATTTTAATATCTTTACCTTTTAATTGTGATTTTTTTAAAGGTAAATACGGTTCTAATTCTTCAATAGTTAATCCATAATCAGATTTTAATTTTTTTACTTTTACTCCAGAAATAATAAATTCATTAAAATCTTCGTCATCGTCTACAACACAATGTTCTAATTTTCTAAATGGTACTTTTAGTTGATCTATATTATTGCCATACTCTGCTTCATTTTCACCATAAAATACAGCATTAACATCATATATTACAGCCATTTTTAATGCTATATTTTTTTGTCCAATAATAAACGGTTGGAATGGATGAAGAATATTTTTAAATGCTAATTTTGTTAATAAACGATGAACTTTTCCATTTGGTGTAAATAATAAATTATCAATACCAATATTGTGTATCATGTTTTGTAAGTTTTTAAAACCAGGTATAGTATAAATATGTGGTGCCCAGGTAACACTTAAACATTTTGCTTTATGAACTTGTTTCAATATATAACAAGCATATGTGCTGTCTTTACCTCCACTTGCTGGAATAATAATATCATATGTATTATTACTTTTTAATGATTCTAATAATTCATCTAATGTCTTTTTTCTTTCTTCCCAATCAACCGATAGTTTATATGTATCGTTTACATAACAAGCAGAACATACATTATCATTAAAATTTATATAATCTTTTTTTTTGTTATTATTTTTAAATTCTATACAGCTTGATGGTCTAAAATTAGATATAGTACATTTTTTACAAAATTGTATATTCATTTATATATTTATTTAAAAATATTTTTAAATATTATTTATAATAAGATATATGAGAATAATAACTAAATTTGATATCAGAAATGATAATATAGTTAAAGGTATAAATTATGAGGGTGTAGAAAAAATAGGAGATTTTCAAGAAATATATAAAAAAGTTAATAATTATATAAAAAAAAATGTAAATAATAATTTTGAAATTATTTTAAATGATGTAACGGCGTCTTTATATGGTATAAAATCTGGAAAAGAAAATATAAAAGAAATATTAGAAAATAAATTGTCATTACCACACATAATTAGTGGTGGAATAGACTCGATTGAAGAAGTTAATAATAAGATGAAAATCGGTGGCGATCGTATAATGTTAAACACATATTTACATGAAAATATTTCAATACTAGATGATATAAATAATTTATATGGGTCTCAAATAATAATACCTTCAATAGAAACAAGATTTATAAATGGTGATTATTATGTTTACAAAAATTATGGTCGGGAAGAAACGAATATTACTTTAATAAATTGGATAAAAGAATTAAAAAAAAATAATGTTATAGAAATTTTAATTATAAGTATTGATAGAGATGGTACATTAGAAGGGTATGATGATTTATTATTAAATTATTTAAAACAAACAGATATTTTCTGTGATGGCACAATGAGTTGTTTATATGCCGGTGGAATAAATAATTTAGATTCATTAAAAGATATAGAAGAAAAATATTCTTTTATAACCGGTGTATCTATATCTACATTATTTTATAAAAAAATAGAAGAAAAATTTTACTTTTTATCTTATTTAGAAGGTAATATAGTATCTGTAAAAAAACATTTTTCAAAAATTTATAATTGTATATTTGTTAATAATATAAAAGAAATACCTAATAACGAAACAATATGTATAACAGGGCACTATAATAGTTATATTTTAATTGATATATTGAAAAAACACGATGATTTTGATATGTTAAAAAAGAGAATTCATGAAAATTCAATTAAATATATTGGAATTTGTTCGGGATTACAAATATTATTAACGGAAATATACGATGAATTTGATAATGATAAAAAAATCGAAGGGCTTGATATTTTAAGATATAAAATAATAAAATGTGAAAAACCAAATATTGGATTTAAAAACAATAAATTTTATTGTCATTTATATAAAATAATCGATTTATCCAATAACGTGGTAAATGAATACAAACAGGATAATATTGAGGGATATCAATATCATCCAGAAAATAGTTTATAATTTTTGATTTTTATATTTAAAAATATAAGTAATGTAATTTATATATGAAGATTGCCATTTGTTTGTTTGGAAACACTGGATTCTACTCTAATGGATCAACTAGGACAAATGAATTAATAAAACACAATATAGTCAATAGAACGAATCAAGAAACAAAATTATTTAAAAAAAATAAAGTACCACCACATCTAGGATATTTAAATTTAAAGAAAAAATTTATAGATAAATATGATACAGATGTATTTATTCATTGTTGGGATAAAGAAAATGAAAATTTATTAAAGGAATTATATAATCCAAAAAAATCTATAATTGAAGAACAAAGAGATTTTCCAATAAATTTGAAAAATTATGGAATAATAGTTGAAAAAGATATAGATCAATGGAATTGTAGTTTAAATGCTAAATTGGGATATAAACGAGCTTTAGAATGTAGAGGATCTATGGATTTTTTATTGAAAGAATGTAAAATAGCTTCATTTCGTCTTTCTAGTTGTTTATATTCAAAAAAAAAAGTTTGTGAATTAAAAAGTGAATATGAAAAAGAAAATAATTTTGAATATGATTGGGTTATATTTTGTCGTTTTGATAATTGTAGAATAGAAATTGATAGAAGTTATAATTTACTAAGTTCTTTAGATTTGAATAAATTAAATAAAAAAAATGTATATGTAGAATATAGAAAAAATAGAAAAGATAAAGATGAAACATATTATGATTTATGGTTTTTATCAAATAGTAAAAATTCAAATATTTATGGTTCTTGTTTCAATAATAGATTTAAATATTGTATATTTAATGTTTATTCAGCGAGAGAACACATAGATAGTAATATTGACAAAAAAAATATACAATTAATATATTAATTACATTATATTATCAATATAAATATATTTAATGTATTAATTGTATGATATATGAATCAAAATTTAAATTCACCTTTTAAAGAATTGCTTTATAAAAAATATTTACATACAATTGGAAATCATACAAAAATACGTCATGACTTTGATGTAATGATATGTACTCCAGGACACTGTGGTACTACTTTTATGGAAACAAATTTAATGAAACAAGGTATTAAAACATATGGAACTCATTTATTAATTGATTTATTATATACATTAGAACAATCAAATAAAACAATAATAACAATAATGAAAGATCCTATTTCTAGAAATTTTTCAAAATTTTATACTGAAATAATGTACGGTCAAAAAACAGGAGAAAAGGAAGCGTTTCATCATCATCGTATGTATAATTATTATGGGCCTTCTTGTAGGGAAGTATTAAGTTTGAATAAAGAACAAATAAATGATTTATATGATTTTCAATATTTCCATTTTTTCCCATTATTTTGGATGCAAAATTTTTTAAAAATAGTAGATATAGATTTAAATAAAATAAATAAAGAAAAAGGGATTACAATTTTTGAATTAAAAAATAATAATAAATTAATAATTTTAACTTGTGAAAATTTATCAAATAATAAAAAGGAAATATTAAAAGAATTAAATTTAAAAGAAAACGATTATAATAATATTGCTGTAAAAAAAAGTGATAAAAACAGTCCTTTATGGAAAAAATTATCAAAAGATATCACTTATTCTAGAGAATTTATAGATAAAAATTTAAATCATGATGTAATGCATCTTTTGTATACAAAAGATCAGATAAAAAAATTATATGAAAAATATATATAAAAATTAATTATTATTATAATAATTAATGATAGTTTTAATAACTACAAGTGGACTAGGTTCAAGATTAGGTGATTTAACTTCTTTTTTAAATAAATCAATTATTAGAATAGGAGACAAATGCCCATTGGACTATATATTTGATAATTATAAAAATATGTCAGATGTAAAATTTATAATAACAATTGGTTATTTAGGCGATATTGTTAAACAATATGTGAATATTGCATATGGTAATAAATTGAATATAACATTTGTAGAGGTAGATAATTATGAAGATTCGGGTTCAAGCTTAGGATATTCTCTTTTGAAAGCTAAAAAATATGTGAATGAACCATTTTTTTTTCATTGCTGTGATGCAATTATTTTAGAAAAAATAGATATTAATATGAATACAAATAATAATATTTTATTTGGTTATACTTATAATGATAGTTCACACTATTCATCATTAAACATATCTAATGGAATTGTTTGTCTAATTAATGAAAAGGGATGTGATAATTATGATTATATTTATACTGGACTAGCATATATTTATAATTATAAGTTTTTTTGGGAAAAGTTATATCAATTATATAATGATGATCCATTAAAAAGTAATCTAAGTGATATTCATGCCTTTAATTTAATGTTGAAAGACGGAATAAATTTTAAATTTATACATTTAAAACAATATTATGATATGGGAAATATGAAATCTTATAATGAGATAATACAAGCATTACCTTGTAATTATAATATATTATATAAAAAAAATGAATCAATAATATTTCATAAGGATAAAGTTATTAAATATTTTTATGATGAAAATATTAATAAAAATAAATTAAAAAGAATAAAGTATATTGGAGAAAATCTAGTTCCAAAAATATTTTCAAAGTCAAAAAATTATCATAGTATGGAATTAATTGATTCAATGCCTCTATCAGAAATTTATGAAAAAGGTTTAATATATAAATTACTGGTTTGGGCAGATAAAAATTTATGGGTAAAAAATAAGAATATTGATAATTTTGAGAATATTTGTTATAATTTTTATTATACAAAGACATGGAAAAGAATTAAAAAATATTTTAATGATAAAAGAAATATAGATTATAATATTATAAATAATGTAAATGTAGGAAGTATTGATAATTTATTAAAAAAAATTAATTTTAAAAAATTATGTAAAGACCCACCTACTAATTATCACGGTGATTTTATATTAGACAATATTTTATTAAGAAAAAACAAAGAATTTTGTTTAATTGATTGGAGACAAGATTTTGGAGGCGATATTGAAAGAGGTGATAAATATTATGATCTGGCAAAATTGCAACATAATATTTATTTTAATCATTCAAATATTAATAAAAATTTGTTTAATATAAAAATAATTGATGAGAATAGATGTGAAGTTGACATGAAATGTAATTTTTTTTTAATAAATCAAATGATTGATTTTGATAAATTTATTATTGAAAATAATATTGATAAGAAAAAAATAAATATTTTAAATGGTTTAATCTGGATAAATATGGCTCCGCTTCATAATTATCCACTTTCAAATTTTTTATTTAATTTGGGAAAATATATGTTAATTAATAATATATAAATATTAACTTTGAATTATATTATTTAAAGATAAAAAATATATTATATTATGTCATTCAATGAACGTTATAAATGTTGTATTTGCAATAATACTACTTTTAAAAATATATTGCTTGAAAATATAAAAATATCACAATCTTTAAATCTATTCGAAATAGATAAAACAAATGAATTCATTCCTTATAATATTATTGAATGTAAAAAATGTAATTCTTCTATGATAAAATATTTAGCAGATATAAATATTGTATATGGTAAAAATCATATTGATGCTTACGGTTCAGTTAAAAGTGAAAAACATACTAAGTTTAAAAATTTTATATTACAAAATAAAGATATAAAAACAATTTGTGAAATTGGTGCTGCTACAGGAGATTTGGCACAAACAATTGTTAGTGAATCATATATAGAATATAAAATAATCGAACCAAATTATAGAGGAAAACAATACGAAAAATTAAAAATTATTAAAAAATATTTTGAAAATGCTGACAAAGAGGAAATTAAAGCGGATTGTTTAATTATGTCTGATGTATTTGAACATTTTTATAATCCATTGGATGCTTTAAAAAAAATTCAAGAAGTAGGATATAAATATGTAATATTAAATCATCCAGATTTTGATTATGCTATTGAAAATAATCATTGTATTATATTAAATATAGAACATACTTTTCAAATAGAACATCAACTCTTATTTAATTTATATAATAATTATGGTTATAATTTAAATAGAAGATATGATTTTAAAAATTTTTCATTATTTTTAGAGTTTAAAAAAGAAAATAATTTAATTCAAAGACCTATTAAAAATATAAATACTAGTAATAATATTTTAAATTATATTAAAAATATAAAAACAATAACAGGAAATATTAATAGTTATATAAATAATAATATAACTAGAGAATATTATATTTGGCCCTGTTCTGTTCATAGTACAACTCTTTTCTTATTTGGTTTGGATTATACAAAATTTAAAGGAATATTAGATAATTCTCCAAATAAGATCAATAATTATATAGATGGTTATAATTTATTGTGCGGTTCTTTTAATGAAATGATAAAGAGTGAAAATAAAAAAATAACAATTATTATTTCTGGTGCAAATGCATATATAAAAGAATTAAATTTAAAAACTGAAGTAGAAATAAAAATGATAGAAAATTTTATATAAATATATATAATTTAAATAAATAATTTTATATCATTATAAATGGAACGACCAAAAACAATTTTTTGTGATATTGATGGAACATTATGGAATCACGTTGGCGGAGTTTCGGATCAAGTTACATGCGATTGCCACGAACTATTACCAAATACAAAAAATGCTATTGACAACTGGGATAGATTGGGTTATAGAATTATTTTAACTACGGGTAGAAAAGAAAGTTTGAGACCAAAAACAGAAAAAGAATTATTGAGATTGGGTATAGTATATGATAAATTAATTATGGGATTGGGCGGTGGTGTAAGAATTCTAATTAATGATAGAAAACCGAATGGAGACAAAAATACCTGTTATGCTGTTAATGTAGTAAGAAATAAAGGTATACCTTATTATGATTTTACGTCAAAATTTGTAACCATAAAAGACGACCAACCAAATTTTGTTGATAAACCATGGGGTAGAGAGGAATTAATTGAATACAATGACCATTATGTTGTTAAAAAATTGTTTATGAAATCAAATGAATGTTGTAGTATGCAATATCATGAATTAAAAAGAGAAACCATTTATGTTTTAAGTGGAAAGGTTAGATTATATATTGGTAAAGATATAGATAATTTAGAAAAACGAGAAATGGTAGCTGGAGATAGACTTACAATTACACCATATACTATACATAGAATGGAAGGAATAGAAGATTCAGAATATCTTGAATGTTCTACACCAGAATTATGGGATGTTGTTCGATTGGCAGACAAATATAAAAGAGAAAATACAAATGAACAAGATTATAAATAATTTTATATTAAAGAAATTTCTTTAATATAAAACATATGAAAAATATTTTGATAAATTCAAAATTTTGTTTTGGACCAATGAGTAAAAATATCGTTGATACATTAATTGAATTTTCTAATAATACGCAAATACCTGTCACTTTTATTCCTTCTAGGAGACAAGTAGAATGGAATGGTGGTTATGTAAATAATTGGACGACAGAAACTTTTACAAAATATGTTAAATCAAAAAGTAAATATATAGCCATACAAAGAGATCATGGAGGACCTGGACAAGGTTTATATGACGATGATGGTTATGAATCATTGAAATATGATTGTAAATATTTTGATGCTATACATATTGATCCTTGGAAAAAATATCCTGATTTCGATGATGGTTTAAAATGGACGGTTGATGTATTAAAATTTTGTTATAATGAAAATCCTAATTTATATTTTGAAATTGCTACAGAAGAAGCTATTAGAAAATTTTCGGCAGAAGAAATAGAAAGATTATTACACAAAGTTAAACATCAATTTGATAAACGTATTTTTGAAAGAATTTTATTTTGTGTTATACAATCTGGAACTTCATTAAAAGATGGTATAAATACAGGAAAGTATAATTCTAATAGATTGGTTAAAATGTTAAATGTTGTTAAAACATATCAAAAATTAAGCAAGGAACATAATGGTGATTATATGGATAAAGATATCATGATTGATAGATTTAATACAGGATTAGATTCTTTAAATATTGCACCTGAATTAGGTGTTTTTGAAACGAAATTATTTTTAAAATATTTAAAAAATAATAATGATCAAGAAAATGTAGATTTATTTTATGAACTTTGTTATAATTCAGGTAAATGGAAAAAATGGGTTAGTGATGATTTTAATCCGGAAAAAAATAAAGAAAAATTAATAGAAATATGCGGACATTATGTATTCTCTTCAAAAAAAATACAAAATTTAAAGAAAGGAATCAATAAATATATATGTGAACAATTGTATGATAATTTTACTAAAACTTTTAATTGATTAAAATAAAATATATTAAATACTACTTATAATTTAGTATTTAAATGAAAACAATTTGTGTTTATACAACAAATAGAGCAGAATATTCAAAATTAAGACCTATACTTAAATTATTACAAGAAGATAAAGATATAGAATTATCTTTATTAGTAACTGGTTCTCATCTTTTAAAAGAATATGGTGAATCAAAAAATCAAATAATCCAAGATGGAATTAATATTACTGAAGAAGTATTTACTACAATAGCAGGAGATGATATAACAAAAACAGTAGAAACTATTGGAATTGGATTATTAAAATTACCAAGTATTTTGAAAAAAATAAATCCTAATATTATTTTATGTGGATTTGATAGATTTGATATGTACCCCTTTGCTATAACCGCATCATTAATGAATTTTTGTTTAGTTCATATTGAAGGAGGTGAAATTACTGGAACGCTTGATGAAAAAATTAGACATTCTATTAGTAAGTTAGCAAATTATCATTTAGTTTCAACTGAACAAGCAAAAAATAATTTAATACGAATGGGTGAATTTGAAAAAAATATCTTTGTTACTGGTTGTCCAAGATATGATGAACTTTTAAATATTAATGAGTCTTTTGAAAAATCAGTTTTAAATGAATTTAAACTGAATAATAAATTTATTATTTTATGTTACCATCCAGTATCAACAAATAAAATCCAATCTTTAAAAATATGGAAAGAACTATTAAATGCTATTATTGAATATAAACATAGAGTTATTTTTATAAAACCAAATATAGATTATGGTAATGAGGAATTAATTGCTTTTATGAAAAAAATAAATATTGAACAATATGATTATATTTCAATATATGGACATATTGATATAGATAAATTTTCTGTCTTATTAAAGAATTGTAATTGTTTAATCGGAAATAGTAGTGCAGGAATAAGAGAAGCGTGTGTTTATGGAACACCTGTTATAAATATAGGAACAAGACAACAATATAGAATTCATAAAAAATTAGAAAATGTAACAACATTTCTTAATTTTACAAAAAAAGAAATTATAGATAAATTAAATGAATATAATAATTATAGATTTGATCCAAACTTAGTTTTTGGGGATGGAAATTCATCAAAAAGAATAATTAAAATTCTAAAATCTATAGATTATAATGATAATACTAAAGTATTATCATATGTTAAAAACTAAGTTCAACTGTTTTGTAAGTATTTTCAATAATACAAATTATTTCATTTTCTTTTAAATTTATATATTTGTTACTATCATTTAATAAATCTTCTATTTTTTTTTCATTTGTTCTATAACCTATAAAGAAACATTTATTCTTATCATAATTAAAATACTTTACAAAACTATTAAATAAATCTAATAATTTAATTTTAAATATTTTTGATGGAATTATTATTTTATTCTTATTGTCTATATTAATTATAATATCTTCACATATATCATTTATATTACTATAGTATCTTTCTTGTTCAAAATTTGTTATACATAAATTATCGTTTTTTAATATTTGTCTTCTCCATATATCAAGTACACTTCCATCAGACCAAAAAAAATTAACTCCCTGGTAAATTGTATATTTATATTTTTTTATTAATTCTTCCATTAAATATTTTGTCATACCATAAGTATTTTTGGGTTTATTAGCTTTATCTGTACTAATTCCTATTAAATTTTTTACATTATATTTTTTTGATAATTTTAAAATATTTAATGTCCCATTAATATTTATATCAATTGCTTTTTCTGGCTGTTTTGTTGCAATATCAATATATTTTAATGCTGCACAGTGTATAACATAATGTATATTATTATCTTGAAAAATATTTTCTAATTTATTATAATCATTAACAATATCAATACAATGTGTCGGTATATCTAATTCTGTTGCATTCCAACTTCTTCTAATATTTTTAAATAATTCAATTTTATTAGGTGATAATCCTGTACCAATTATATTATATATATCTTTGTATTCGTACCATATTTTTTTTGCAAAATTACGTCCTAAAAAACCTGTTATTCCTACTATTAAAATATTTTTTAATTTTTTTTCTTTTTCGTTAGACATTTTATTAAAAACTATAATAATATATATTTATATATTTTTTCATCTTTTCTTATATCTTTTTGAAGTGTTTTCCCTATTAATTTTGGTATATCTTCGGCTAAAAAATCACCTATGTTTGGTCGTTTTGCAATTAAATCTTCCTTTTGTAAAATATGTCCTTCTTTTAAATCTTTTGTACTTGTTAATGTGCAAAATGCAAAATCAATGGTTCCTTGTTCTTCTTTTTGTATTTCCAAACGACCATCACCTTTATTACATTCCTTTAATATATCTAATTGTTCTATAAGACTTTTTAATTCTTCAGGTGTTATTGAAATTTCTATATCTGGTCCAGACCATGACTTATAACTTGTATAATGTTTTTCAAATATTTGACAACCTTTCATATATGCTCCAAAACAAGATGTTATTCCTATAGAATGATCGGATAATCCAATAATAGCATTTGGAAACTCATATTTTAAATCATCAATACCCGGTAAATTAACTTTATCATATGGAGTAGGATACATGGATACACAATGAAATAAACAATACTGAACTTTATATTTTTCTAATAATTCAACCGTTTTTCTAATTTTATGTAAAGGATTCATTCCTGTACTAACCAACATGGGTTTACCAAACTTAGCAACGTGTTCTATTAATTGTAAATTATTCATTTCACCAGAACCGATTTTATATGCTTGCACACCTAATTTTTCTAATCGATCAGCGGCTGCTATAGAAAATGGAGTGCATAAATATATCATACCTAATTCTTCCACTGTTTTTTTAAGTAACAATTCTTGTTCTTTGTTCAAGGAACATCTATCTATTATATCATAAATACTATTGTTAGCATTACTGGGCACTATATTTTTAGCTTCATTTGTCATTTCTTCATTTGCTATATGACATTGAAATTTAACACATTCACAACCCGCATAATAAGCATCATAGATCATTTTAATTGCCTTTTTCATACAACCTTCGTGATTTATACCAATTTCTGCTATTACAAAAGGTTTGGATTCATTATTTATAATTCTATTACCAATTTTAATGGTATTTCTTGTTTGTTTTTTACCCTTTTTTTTCATTAAAAATTCTACATATTCAAAATCTTCTAATTCATCTATATCAACAATTTTATAGTTTGGATAAATAACTTTATGTATATCATCTGGAAAACCTGAATAATTCCAAGAACATGCTTCGTATTTATTATGATTCTTAATAGGTTCTTCATTTAATAAAACGTCTGTTTTAATAATAAATGCCAACCCATTTTCATAATCTGTGTTATCCTTAGTCCACGTTGTTAATCCCTTTGGTTTATATTTTTTTACATATTCACATATATAATTAATATCCTCTTGTGTTCGCTGAGGAGTAGTTGGTTGTAAAACAAAGATATATTCTGGTAATGTTACATTATTATTCTTATAATGTAGAATACAATGTTTTAAAACATCAATATGTTTTGATGTAGCTGAAGATAAATGGTCTGGTCTAATAAATGGGACCTCTATATGATTATATTTTTTTGAAAGTTTAATACATTCTTCACAATCTGTAGATAAAATTATCTTATCTAATTTACTATCTTTTGTTGCAATATAGGTGTATTCTATTAATGGTTTATTAATTATTTTTTTTATGTTTTTTGATGGTAATCTAACAGAACCTTTTCTTGCTGTAATTATACCCCATATTTTAATCATTTAATTAATTCTTTATTAAATTTTAAATGTTTTTAAAAAATATATTAATTAATAATATTAAATTACAGATGTTAAAATAATTTATAATTTAATTTGTTTAAAAATTTTTTTTTTATTATCTTTAAATATATTTTTAGAAAAGTATAGATTATTATATGAACGATTATTTCTAGAAATATAATAATTATTATCGTTTAATATTTCTAAATTAATAGCCATACAAAAAAATGAACTATCGGTTAAAATATTATAATTAGCATTTTTTATCAAATTGATATAGTTAATTAACTTATGTCCAATAAACTTTTCAGCAATTTCATAAAATTCGTTATTTTTATCATAACAATTTATATTAGGATTTATAAATAATATATTATTTTTATTAATATTTAATTTTTTTTCTATAATATCTGTTGTAAAAACTACACCATTACTACTTTGGTTATGAATAAATACATAATTGTTATTATTCAATGTATTAAATAATTCTTTAGAAAAAGTATTATTAGGAATATGAAAATAATCCCAAAATTTATTTACAGATATATTTATTTGATTATAAAAAGAATATGGTATTTGATTAACATCAAAATATTTATTTACTAAATTATGACAACCACACATATATAATTCATATCCTTTAGTTAGTAAATTAAATTCTTTTATATTAAATCCACAATTAGGCGAAATATTAATATCATTATTAACACCTTTAATTTTTATAGTATCATCGTCATTATAAAATAGTTCTACATTTTTTTTATACTTATTTTTACATACTACTAATACTTCATCGTATACAGTACTTAAATATCTTACCATACCTATTGCTGTTATGTTATCTCCTAATCCTAGATGTGTTAATATAAATGCTTTTTTAATATTATATCCTTTTTGTTCTTTAATAGTAGAATTAGCAATATCATTTATTTTTTTCTTTATTCTAAAACGTGAATCATTATCTTCAATAATTTTAAGACATAATTTTACTTTATCACCATTATTATATCTAAAATTATCTTGCATTTCCCAAATATCTAAGTTAACTTTTTTTAAAATATTATAATAATAATTATATTTTTCAATATAGATTTCTAGTTTTTTAAATAACATGTCATATTCTTTTTTAACATCTTCTTTTCTATTATCTTTAATTTTTTCTAATTTTATATCTAATATGGTCAACTTATCTAATGCCTCTCCTAGAGATACAGGTAACTCTATATTCATTTTATTAATTATAATTTTAAATATTTAAATAATAATTTATCATAAATTATATTATGATAAAAGATTACCTATTTTTTTGTTGTTATGGAAGAGCTGGTTATGAAGCATTAAATATTATTTTATTAAAAAATAATTTTAATTATAAAAAAATAATTATTTTTACTCATAAAAAAGATAATGATATGTTATTATCTTTTATTAAATATTTAAAGTTAGAGTATTATACAGAATCTATTAATAAGTGCAAACATATAATTAATGGAAAAAATGGATTTTTATTATCGTTTCATTACAGAAATATTATAAAGGCTGAAATATTAAATAGTTTTAATGGTAGATCTGTAAATTTACATCCATCATTACTTCCTAATTATAAAGGTTGTTTTTCTAGTGTTTGGGCTATAATTAATAATGAAAAAGAAACTGGTATAACTTATCATGAGTGTATTCCTGAAATAGATAAGGGTAATATATTAATTCAAGAAAAAATAAATATAAATAATGACGATACTGGATATTCTTTATTTCATAAATTAATTTCATTAGCAATATTACAGTTAGAACAATTATTTAAGCTAATTGATGAAGATTATAAAGGTATTTCTCAAAATAGTGAAGGATCATATTATAAAAGAGAAGTACCCTTTAATAATATTATTGATAGTAATTGGAGCGAAGAATATAAAAAACGTTATGTTAGAGCTCTTTATTATCCTCCTTATGCTCCCCCGATTGAAACTCCCTAATACAATTCATAGGAAATCCCAATAATTCAGGAAAATATTTTTTCTTATAATTAACAATATCATTAGATAAAATTAACTTATTGAATTTTTTCATGTGAGTTACTAATAAATCATATACTTCTTGTGTGATTTGTCTTCTATTTTTATCTTTTTGAATAATTTAAATTATAATCTTTATTATTTAAAAGCAAAATATATTTATATAATATAACAAAAATGAAACATTGTCATATAAGTATAATGTGTAACGAATTAGAATTTATTGAACATAAATTACCATTTTTATATAAATATTTTGATCAAATTATTTTTGTGGATTATGATATAGTTAATAAAAGAAATTCAATTGATGGAACTATTGAATATATAGAACAATTTGATGATAAATATAATAAGATAAAATTAATAAAGGATTTTAATCCTAATACAGTGACAAATTATAATGGTGTTAGTTTTATAGAAAAACAAAAAATGTTTGCAGAAGCATCTAAGTATGTAAAAGATAATATTGATTTAATATGGGCTACAGATTTAGATGAATTTTTTGATGTAGAATTAATACAAAATGTAGAAAATTTATATAATAATGATAGTCAATTAATTAGTGTAGATTTACCACATAAAATTTTTGTATATAATCAATATAACTATTTAAACAAAGATGATTTTTATATTGCACCTCGTATTACTAAACATATAAAAAATAAAGTTTATGGTCATTGTAATTTTGATAAGTATGGCAAAACAATAAAGTTTAATAAATTTTATTTATATCATTTTGCATTTATTGGTTTAAAAAGATGTAGTTTTAAATTATTGTCTTGTTATAAAGCAAATATAGAATATGTAAAAAAATGGATTGAATATTATAGAAAATCATTATTAGAAAATAAAAAATATATTAAAATTTCTCATCCAAATCCTAATTTAAACTTATATACGGAAAATTATAATGGTAATTTTCCTTCATATTTAGATATAGATAATTTATGTAAAAGATTGAATAATTGTATATAATAAATAAATATACATTAATATATATTATACAAAAATTAATATAATATATATATGATATACGTTATTTTAAAAATTAAAACTAAATAAATTTATTTATTAATATATTCTTTAATACAATTACAAATATATTCTTGTTTTTCGATAGTTAAACCTGGATAACTTGGAAGCATTATACCATTATTGGAAATCATAATTTCATCATATTTTACATTAGTATCTTTTAAATGTGTATGTTTTCTTATATCATAAAAAAATGGTCTTACTTGAACTAATTTTTCATTCATATAATTTTCAAAATCATTAAAATCAAACTCCAATATATTTATAATAATACAATACATCCAATTACTAGAAGTTGTAAAATCTTCACTTTCAAGTTTTTTTATTTGTTTCATTTTTATTAAATTATTCAAAAATATATCATAATTATTGAATATTATTTTTTTTAAATTTAATATATGTTCTATATCTGATAATTGGTCATAAAGGAAACCTGCTTGAACATTTGTCATTCTATAGTTATATGCTAATTTATCATGAATATATCTTTCTTTTGTCATTGAATGACTATGTATTGAATTTATATATTCAAATACATCATTATCGTTCGTAAAAAACGCACCACCTTCACCAGTGGTTATTGTTTTATTAGCATAAAATGAAACTGCAGAACATAGTGTATCTTTATATGTTCCTGAATAATATTCTTCGTATTTTCCAAATATACCTTCACAATTATCTTCAATAATTATTATATCAGGTCTTATTCTTTTTATTCGTGGAACATTAATAATATTTCCCAAATTATGAACTATAAATATGCAACTATTTTTTTCTAAAGAATTTAAATATTCTTCACTCGTATCAATATTCATAGTGTCACTATTTATTTTCATTACTTCAATTTTGTCTTTTTCAAATTCTCTATATACACAATTCCACGGTGCAATAAATACATTATTCGGAATATATATTTTATTAATATCAGGATATTTATATTTTAAAGCTAATAATAAACAATGTGTTGCAGATGTGCCATTATTCATTAATATACAATATTTAATATTTAATATTTTTTTGATTTTTTCTTCGCTATTTCTAACATTTATACCATAATTACTTATCCAATTATCATTTATAGCTTTTATAGCAGAACTTTTATATTTTTCTATATATGGTTCATATATAGGTATCATTATTTTATGTACTATAATAATATTTATATTAATTTTAGTTTATACTATTTTTAGTGTAGATAGTTTAATAAACAAAAATATATCATATGTTTATTATCTATACATGAGGATTTATCAGGATTTGAGCTTTTATATATCTATTAAAGCTTTTTTGGAGAACTATATATTCTACTATTTGAATTATTAATGATAAAAAATGTTATTAAATATAATAATTAATTATTTGGATTTTGATGTTTATTTGGGTCTTGGTGTGATTGTTTTGTCATATTGTGATGTTACTTTGCGTACATGTTTACTATTATAACAACTCTTGTTGTTCATTTCTTTCTTCTTTTTCATACTTATTTCTTTTTGTTTTCTTCCTCCTGCTCCGCCCTTTTTTCCTTTTGAGATTAGATTGAAATCATATTCCATTTCTATGTAGTCATCCATGATTGATTGTTATTTATTTATTATATTTTTAGTTTCTTTTAATCAATTTTATTTATTGTTAAAAGAGAGATAAGTATTTGAATTTGGTGTGGATTGGAATGGATTAGCATGGATTGGCATGGATTGGTGTGGATTGGCATGGATTGGCGTGGATTGGTGTGGATTGGCATGGATTAGAAGTTTTTCTTTATTTATTATATAATGCCTCATTGTAATACTCGTAAAGGCTCAAAAAACTCTAAACGAACTACTCGTCGTTGTAAAAATGTTAAGCGTTCTGGGAAATCTTTACGCAAATCTTTACGCAAATCTTTACGGAAATCTTCACGGAAAAATAAACATGGTAAAAAAACTATACGTGGAGGAGCGAACGGTGATGATTATTTAACTACGTTAACTACATTAGGTGTTCCTAGTGGAGATATTTCACCTATTATGCTTACCGTTGTCTCTAACCTTAATATTTTTGATTTATTGAATTGGTGTCAAACTAATACAGATGCTGCTAATATTTGTAGAAGTCCTCGTTTCTGGAGAGAATTATCACGTAAACAAGGATTATCAGGAGTAAAAGATAGAGAGAGTTATTTAAATGCTGTTCCTCAATTATATAAAGGTGCTGAAAAAGATATTGTAAAAGCATTTGTAAAAAAAAGTGAATCATTGGATTTAAGCAATAGAGATTTAAATACATTACCTGAATCTATTGGGAATTTAACTCTTTTACAAGATTTAAGATTAAATAATAATAGATTAACTAGATTATCTACATCTATTGGTAATTTAAGTCGTTTAAGAAATTTAGAATTAGATGATAATAGATTAACTACACTACCTAAATCTATTGGTAAATTATCTGAACTTATGTCTTTTAACTTGGAAAATAATCGTTTGAAAATATTACCCGACACTATTGGTAATTTAACTCAATTAAGTTTTTTAAATTTAAAAGGAAATCGTTTAGAATCATTACCTAAATCCGTGAAAAATTTAACTAATTTATTACGATTCGGGATGTTAATTTTGGATAATAATCCTTTAGATCCTATGAAACCAAAGTTGGTTTAATTATTAATTCATTTGAATTACATTAGATTACATTGGATTGGATTGGATTGGTTATGTCATATAAACTAACATTGCATATGCTGGCATAATCATCCACAATAAATTAATATACATGAAAGGTCTCTTAAATAAATATTTACCACAGGGAAAATTAGGCGTATCATAATTTACATTTGCTGGTAAATGCGTTTGAATAAAATATTCTTCCATATATAATAAACTATTCATAAATTGTGATACCATTCCGCCACCTAATGCTAAATAAAATATTTCCATATCACCCATTACCTTTGCATATAATGCGATTAAAGAAAATAAACCACATATCATACAATGAGTTCCTTCTATAGTAAAACTCCAATTATCAGCACTTGTCTTGTATTCCCGATCTGCCCATGCTCCATATTCTGAATAAAATAATTTAGATAAATTCCAAGGTAAAATCATACTAATACTATATTTATTTGTCCATACACTTTGATTATGTTTAACCAATTCATTAGCATATGAATTAATTATTCTTCTATAAGAAAGATAAACTAGCTCCCAGAAACCTGTTAATACCGTAAATCCAAGCCAATATGATACAATCTTATTCATTTCTCCTATTGTGGAAAAATGATGTCTCAACTGAGTGAAACAACACATAAATAAAACTACCTCCATTATTGCACCAACAAAACCATATATTTTCATTCTTGAAAATATATAGATATATTTGTTTAGATACTTTTTTTATAAACTATTTGGTGATTCACTTGCACTATCGCTTGTAAATAATTCACTTACTTCTTTATCTATTTTAAAAGCAATAGTTTGATATATTTTTCAAATCATTAACACAAAAATTTAATGATCTCCAAATTATGTAGCGAATCTACCCATATTTTATATTTGAATTAAACACTATTATACCTTTATTAACATTCTATCTAATACTATATTAACTAAGACATGATTATCCTTTTCACTTTCTTTTTACCCTTCTATTTTAGATAAAGGGAGAGATAAGTATTTAATATTTATCATATATATAATGGCTCGTTCTAATACTCGTCGTCGTGTTTCTAAAAAATCTAAAAATGTTAGAAAAAATAAAACTGCAAAAGGTTCAAAACGTTCTTCTTCTCGGAAAAATCGTAGTATAAAGAAAAATAAGAAAGGTGGGAATAAAAAAGGGGGAGGATGAACCATCCGAAGAAACCACATTACCAAATCAAAGATTGTACGCTGTGCAGAGCATGGAAGAATAAATATTGCGAATCACTTTATTGCGACCCAAAGGCGTTGCCGAAGAACCCACAACCTGCGCAATAAAGTTTAGAAAAGCTTAAGGTTTTGCATTTTTGTTATACTATTTAATCGGCACATCTATACAGCAAATCCACCCCTTATCTACCATATTTAGTATTTGAATTAAATCCTATTAAGCAATAATTAACTCATTACATACTACTATATTAACCCAGAAATGAGTCACATAACCAGAAATCAGTCACATAACCAGAAATCAGTCACATAACCAGAAATGAGTCACATAACCAGAAATCAGTATCTTTTTTACTTTCTTTTTACCCTTTTATTTTAAATAAAAAGAGAGATAAGTATTTAATATTTAGTATATGTATAATGGCTCGTTCTAATACTCGTCGTCGTGTTTCTAAAAAATCTAAAAATGTTAGAAAAAATAAAACTACAAAAGGTTCAAAACGTTCTTCTTCCAGGAAAAATCGTAGCATGAAAAAAACTACACGCAAAAATAAAAAAGGAGGAGGGAATTATTGTTATGACAATGCCGGTACCTATTACAGTCCCTGTTCAAAATGTACTAGCCACAAACGTGTGTGCGGTAAGCCTCAAAAAATAAAGCACTGGAATTAGTAAATCAATATGAGTAGAAATCAGTCACATAACCAGATATCAGTATCTTTTTCACTTTCTTTTTACCCTTTTATTTTAAATAAAAAGAGAGATAAGCATTTGAATCCATATTCACTTCTCTCCATTTTCTTTTTAATATTCAATAATTAATATATACATACTATGTTGTCTATCTTACTTCTTAAAATATATTATCACTTTCTTTTCACTCTTTCTTTTTATTATAATTGAGAGATAAGTATTTGATATATTATTCACTTCTCTCCATCTTCTTTTTAATATTCACTTACAAATATATACAGACTATACTGTCTATCTTACTTTTAAAAAATGTATTCTCACTTTCTTTTTACCCTTCTATTTTAAATAAAGGGAGAGATAAGTATTTAATATTTAGTATATGTATAATGGCTCGTTCTAATACTCGTCGTCGTGTCTCTAAAAAATCTAAAAATGTTAGAAAAAATAAAACTGCAAAAAAATGTAAGAATGTTAAAAGACATAGAACTACAAAAGGTTCAAAACGTTCTTCTTCTCGGAAAAATCGTAGCATGAAAAAAACTACACGCAAAAATAAAAAAGGAGGGTATGACCCATATGGTAAATATCACTATTAAAAAATGTATTCTCACTTTCTTTTTACCCTTCTATTTTATATAAAGGGAGAGATAAGTATTTGAATACATATGATTTTCTCTCCCTTTCTTTTTAATATTCACTTACAAATATATACATACTATACTGTCTATCTTACTTCTTAAAATATATTATCACTTTCTTTTTACCCTTCTATTTTAAATAAAAAGAGAGATAAGTATTTGATATATTATTCACTTCTCTCCAGTTTCTTTTTTATATTCACTTACAAATATATACCATACTATACTATCTATCTTACTTTTAAAAATGTATTATCTCGTTTATTTTTACCCTTCTATTTTAAATAAAAAGAGAGATAAGTATTTGATATATTATTCACTTCTCTCCATCTTCTTTTTAATATTCATTAATAAATATATACATACTATACTATCTATCTTACTTATAAAAATATATTCTCACTCTCTTTTTACCCTTCTATTTTAAATAAAGGGAGAGATAAGTATTTGATATATTATTCACTTCTCTCCAGTTTCTTTTTAATATTCACTTACAAATATATACA
>Ga0114933_10000372_pt1 | contig 54963 bp, 62 predicted proteins | sample 4SBtaG_FD_89691 | JGI IMG/M metagenome (GOLD analysis project Ga0114933, IMG submission 89691) | Deep subsurface microbial communities from Kolumbo volcano to uncover new lineages of life (NeLLi) - 4SBTROV12_W25 metaG | ecosystem: Environmental > Aquatic > Marine > Volcanic | place: Kolumbo...
ACCCCGCTTGATGTTAGTTATGTTTACACATTTGTAACTGAACTCGGTGAAGAAGGACCGCCTTCTGCAGCCAGCACTGTTATAGAGCTGACCGATCCTGAGACTGTGACAGTTACCATGCCGACATCAGCACAACCGTCCGGTAACTATAACTTTGGCGCAGCTTCAAAGAAGCGCATCTATCGGTCAAATACTGGCAGCAACACGACGCAGTTTCAGTTTGCCGGTGAGGTGGCCTACACAGCTACTACTTTCGACGACACAAAAACTGCTGCTCAGCTTGGAGAAGTAGTTCCCAGTACTTCTTGGATAGGACCGCCAGATGACGATACAGCGTTGTATCCAGATGGTCCGCTTAAAGGTCTGATACCGTTGGCACAAGGTGTCATGTGCGGATTCACAGGGAAACGGTTTTGTTTGTCAGAGCCTTTCCTCCCTCACGCATGGCCTATTAGTTATCGCATAACTACTGAAGAAGACATTGTCGCTATTGCAAGTACCGCTAATGGAGTAATAGCGCTTACAGATGGTCAGCCTTACTTCATAACAGGTGTAGATCCTTCTGCTATGGCATCGGTGCGAGTAGATCTCGCACAGGCTTGTGTGAATACGCGCTCCGTAGTCGATATGGGGAACTATGTTTTATACGCCGGTCCAGATGGTTTATGTGCTGTCGAGAGCACGACCGGGCACGTTGTCACACGTGGTCTTATATCTGCTGACCAATGGAACTCGGATTTCTATCCGTCCACGATACGAGCGTTTCGACATGAAGGTACTTATGTAGCGTTCTGGACCTCCGGTAGTGATCATGGTGGTTGGGTGTTTGACCCCAGAGCACAAGAAGACGCTATATCTACTTTAACTTCTTCCGCTGAAGTGAGAGGCGGCTACCGTAATCCTAAGAACGGCGAGCTGTACATAATTGTCGGAGACAAGATCAAAAAGTATAGGGGCGGTACAACCAGTCGCACTCTTACTTTTAAGAGCAAAAAGTTTGTTACCCCCATGCCCGTCTCTATGGGGTGGATTTCTGTAGATGCAAATACGTATCCCGCTACAGTTAAAGTGTATGCGGATGGTACGTTAGCCGCCCACTACACTATTTCTAAATCGGGTAGCACTTATACCCAAGCAACAACAGTTCCAGGCAGCATATCTAATGGGACTCTGCGTGAGCCGATCATGCGTATGCCTGCTACGGTAGCTCAAGAGTGGGAGATACAGGTAGAGGGGACAGACATTAATGAGTTCTGTCTTGCACAGTCTATGGATGAAATTCGCGCATCATGAGCACAAAAATACCCGGTATTCCCCTTATAACGGGTAATCTTTCGGCTGAGCTTAAGCAGCATTTAGAGGCTCTGACTGAAGCAGTAGAAATACGACTAGGGCGAAGGGGCGATCCGCTTGATCGAGCGATTACACTACGTGAATTAGTCGATAGTGGTCTGGCAAAGGAACTCGATAGCGCTCCTTTTGACCCAAACAACATATCCGCTGACAGTTTAGGGTTTGGAAGTGAAACCGCATCAGGAGATGTAGGTACTCCTACAGCTCCTACTGGCGTGTCAGTAGCAGGCGCGTATGCCCAAGTCATTATGGATTGGGCATACCCCGTATATACCGGGCACTCGCAGACAGAGATATGGTCACATACAAGTGACTCTATAGGTGATGCTACGTTAGCAGGCATATCTACAGGGCGTACCCACATAGATCCTATAGGTGGAGGCGAGACTAGGTACTATTGGTTTCGCCACATAAACACAAACAATGTTCCTGGGCCTTATAATTCTAGCTCTGGCACGATAGGCGTAACCGCAACTAATCCAGCAGAGATCCTTGCTCAGTTGACGGGGTCTATTTCCGCAAGCCAACTAACAAGCAGCCTTGCAGATACTATCGATGGAGCTGGCTCCACAGTAGACATCTCTAACTTAGAATCTTTTGTGGGGTTCATTTCAGGGTACAGCGGTAGTTCATTGTTATCCCGTGTGTCTGGGGTAGAAACGTCGAATGCCAGCCTGCTAACTACTTTTGGATCTACATCCAGCGCAGCTACTTCCGCTGCTGCTGCACAAGTATCCGCAGCAGAAGCCGTGGCAGCAAAAGCTGATGCGATATTAGCTCAAGGTAGTTCAGAGGCTGCAGAGGACGCTTCTGTAGCAGCAAAAGTAGCTGCCTTAGCAGCACAAACTGCTGCTGAATCGGCGAAATCAGGAGCCGAGACCGCTGAATCTAGTGCCGAAGCTCTTAAGACTTCAGCCGAAACCGCAAAAGCTGGAGCCGAGACTGCTCAAAACGCATCGTCTGCTTCTGCTACTTCTGCAACAGGCTCTGCGTCTAACGCAGCTCAAAGTGCGACGACAGCTGCTAATTCTGCAAATGCCGCTGGCGAGTCTGCTACGGCTGCTTCTACCTCTGAATCTACTGCTGCGTCTTCTGCTAATAGTGCAGGTACGTTTGCTGGCGCTTCTGAAACAGCAAAGACGGCGGCTGAATCTGCAAAAGCTGGAGCTGAAACTGCAGAGACAAATGCTGCTGCTTCTGCGACTACTGCAGCAGGTAGTGCTTCCTCTGCTGAGTCTTTTAAACAGACCGCTGCAGACGCTGCAAATGACGCTGGCGATTCTGCTACGGCTGCTGCCACTTCTTCTGAATCAGCATCCGCGTTTGCGACTGATGCAGAAACCGCTAGTACATCTGCAGCGTCTTCGGGCGTGTCTGCTTCGTCAGCATCACTACTGGCCCTAGGGTATAAGAATGATGCTGAGACAGCTAAAGGCGCAGCTGAAACTGCAAAAGGACAAGCCGATGCAGCTGCAAACGCAGCGTCCACTAGCGCACAAACTGCGACTACCAACTCTACTGCGGCGCTTGAGTCTGCTAATGCCGCGAATGAATCTAAGACGGCAGCTGAAACTGCAAAAGCTGACGCCCTAGTATATAAAAACGAAGCGGCGTCATCGGAATCCAGTGCTGATGCGTCTATGGGAGCGGCTGGTATCTCTGCAGGATTGGCGTCGTCATCTGAAAATGCTGCTGGACAATCGGCTACGGCTGCTTCTAATTCTGCTATCGCAGCAGCTTCCTATGCGAGCGACGCTCTAACGCAAGCTGAGTTTGCTGAGGCTCATAAAAATTCGGCTGAGACTGCGAAATCTACTGCAGAGGAGTACAAAGAAACTGCGCTAACTGCATCTACTAATGCTGAAGGCCATGCGACTTCTGCCGCTAACACTGTCAACGGTCTAACTGCCAGACTCGACAATGCAGGTGGGACTGGCGTTACTGTGGAGCAAGAGTTTTCTGCAGTTGCTGACTCGATTACTGGGTTGGAAGGACAGTACTCTGTAAAGATCGATAACAACGGCCATGTGTCTGGTTTTGGTTTTAATAGCGTTGAGGTAGACGGCGTTCCAGAATCTGCGTTTGTTATACGCGCCGACAAATTTGCTCTGGTAGATCCGGCAGAACAAGGACTAGAGGACGAATTTAACCCGCCCGAAGATCTAATCCCTTTCGGTGTTACCAATGGGCAAGTCTACATAAAAGAGGGGTATATAGAAGACGGCACGATTACGACCGCTAAGATTGGGTTTGCGGCCATCGATGATTCTAAAATAGGCACGCTGAGCGCTAACACCATAACAACAGGTACGCTTAGTGCTTCTCGCTTAGATCTTGATAACGCTTCTATTACTGCAACTGGGAACACCATCAAGATCAAAGACCTTGGTGTTCAGACAGGGCATATCTCAAATCTAGCCGTAGATACAATCAAGATTGCAGGGCAAGCGGTAACTATACCGTCTTCGACTTATCAGTCTGGGTCACAGAGTTTTTCGTCAACGTACTCCTACGTTACGCTAGGCACGATAACGTTTACTTCTTCTGGGAACCCGGTGTTTATAAACGCCAGCGCTTATTTCCGTAACTTTGCTAGCAATCAGGGGGCTTCTTATTATTTTGCGTTATACAGAGGCAGCTCAAAGCTCGTAGAGCATAACCTGCAGATAGGAGCTGTTGATATATCAACTAACTCAGGGACTAACGGTTCTATCTCTTATCTGGATACCTCTACCTCAACAGGGTCGCGGACCTACACCATCAAAGCTAAAAAGCAGTCAGGGAATGGGACCATTTACGCTCAGTCCAGAAGCATAACCGCACTGGAAGTTAAGAAATGACGGACAAAGTAGGCACTTGTTTTATACGTTATGAAACTGATACAGGTCGTATAACTGCTGTCGGGTATTGCTCTACAACTGATGTCCAACTTCAGGCTCAAGAAGGTGAAACTGCTTTAGCTACTGGGGAGATGGTCGACGCTGATGTAACCTATGTCTTAAACGGCAAACTTACTGACCGTACTGCAGTGACAGCTACCTGGGATTCCGAGTCTGTAGTTGCAAATGGAGTAGCCGAAATAGTTCTTTCGCCCTTACCGGTAACATGTACTGTATACATTGACGACACGTCCGTTGCTGTAAACGATGGATCGCTGGAGTTTTCTGCCGAAGCAGCAGGACAGTATCTGGTCTACATTGATGAGCCATCCTTTGAGAGAAAGGAGTGGGTGGTAAATGCAGTTTAAAGCTAACAAACCGGAAGGAATCAAAGAGGCCATTAAGGCCAGACGTGATGACGTTTTGATGAAGTCCCAAGCTGACATAGAGCTGTGGATAGATAGAAATGTCTCTGACATGGACGACGTTAGGTCTTACCTAAAGCGTTTGTCTCGGGCTGTTAAAGCCAATATGAATTTTGAAGACTCGTAGGAGATCGATATGCACAAAGGCATGCCTTGTATAAACCGTAAGCCCGGCACGATGGCCCCAAAGGAGACAAAAAAACCTAAGAAGAAAAAGAGCTGATGGCGCACGAAACACGTAAAGCGAATCTTCTAAAGAAGCACGGCCTCGCTGGTGTTAATAAACCCAAGCGCACTCCGAAGCATCCTAAAAAGTCTCATGTAGTGCTGGCGCAAGACGGGCATCAGATGAAGCTTATTCGCTTCGGTGAGCAAGGTGCCAGTACGGCAGGTGCGCCTAAAAAAGGTGAGTCAGACAGGATGAAAAAGAAGCGTGCCAGCTTCAAAGCCCGGCACGCTGCCAACATAAAGAAAGGCCGCATGAGCGCAGCGTATTGGGCTGATAAGGTTAAGTGGTAACTCCTACTTCCATGCTCTAGATAACCACGGCTGTGTTTCTGCGGCTTTATGCATTTCCACGTCGCTGACGCGATGCCGTTTTCGACAAGTCGCGCACATTTCAGTGGTCATCTTTACTAACTTTTGTCCGCAGTTAGGACACGGTCTAAGTTTCATCAGCCCTCCTCTATATGTGATTGACCCAAGCAAACCGCTTTCTATTTGCTAAGTAGCCTTCGTCTTCTTCATGGGTGTAGGCTTCTTTTTCAAATGGGATAGACAAGTAAGCGTTCTTTTCTCTTTTTGCTAAGCCTTTTATCCAGAACAGCACGTACAGAACATAGAACGGGATTACCCATAGTTCTTGTTGCTGAGCTAAGTGTATTCTTTCGTGCGTCACCATGCCCGTATCGTCTTTAAGTTCTGGGACAATAAACGCGAAAGGCCATAGGGCTATTCCGCTTTTTCCGGCGCTAAGGATTTTGGTAAATCGTGTGTAGATGACCATCGGTCTGTTATCTTCCTCAGTTGTCTATAGACGTTGAGTAGGTCTCCGTCTTCTGAGGGTATTTTGAACCTACTTTGTAGGTTGCGTACAGCTGTATGGAGCTGCTCTGTATTTACGCATTTCCCATTTAGCAGCGTTCTTATAGAAGGGTCTATGTGCTCTGGTGGCACGCCGAAGAAATTAGCTAGCTTCAGCACTGCCAAGGGATTCAATTCGGTTATGTTGTTTAGGTACTGCGAAAACGCGCCTTGCGTCCACCCTAGCTTTTTTGCGGCCTGCAGCTGAGTAGTGCCGTCTTGCTTTTTTTCTTCCCAAAGGCGACGTAGATTTTCTGTCGGCTTACTGGTTTTCTCGTTCGTCATATCGAGTCCTTCGACTGACAGATATTTTGTATGTAGGCCGCTACGTCTTTCCTTGAGACAGCCCGTTCTATGTATTCAGCTTTTGTTAACGGGGCTTCCCAACATTTGTTCGTAAGTATGACATTGGTGTCATCGATTCCGCCTACGACAACAGCTACTTTTTTACCGAAATCGTCCATCTTGTTCAGCCAAAGCACCTGTTGAGCAGAGAGTGTTGTTCGTATTTTGGTGGTGTCTCTCTTAGGTAGCTTGGGTACGTACTTATATTCTACAAAAAGTATGTCGGAGGGACCGGCATACATAGCATCCGGCACCCCTCCAACAAAGCTGTCATGGATTTTCCACTTGAACAGTTCAGGTGGAAGTAAACGATGCACAGCTTTTATGTAGCTGTGCTCGTTCATCCAATCCAGATTCTACAATGGCGAGTTGGCGTACTGATCGTATACCGCCTCTGCCTTAGCGTAGTCTTCGTCTTGCGCCCAGCCAACAAAGCTGACATCGAGATTCAGCCAAGTGTTGCCGTTACGTTCGACAGTTACAGACTTCATCATCCACAAGCCTGAAAAACGGTCGCCGCCTTTCATGCCTATCTGGCTATTCCATGTTTTGGAAACGCGCAGTTTTGTGTTTGAGAAATCCATGAGCGCAGGGGTTTCCTCAAGCGCACCGGTTTCTGGATCTTTAATGATCAGAAGGTGTGAGTGAGTATCTACTGCATTGTAGTCACCGGGGTTATCTTGCTCTCCGATGGCTTGAGCAGCGTCCTGTGCTGTTGGAAAAGAACCGAGCAGACCACCACCTTTCTGACGATCTCGCCATACGACGTATTCGTTCTTGAAAAGGATCGGCAAAACATACAGCTCGTCGCCGTAGTTGTTCTGCGTCAGGGTATTAATGAAATGCCCTGGGTCGGCTCCTTCAATGTAGGTAGAAGGCTTGTTCTTATCGACTTCATCCGACATTTTTTGGAGGAGTTTGATGCGGGGGATTTGAACGTTGCTCCCCACATGCTCGTTACCACGACCGATTCCATCTTTAAGACGGGCGGGTGGCTTGTTCTCAGGTAGTGCTAGCGCTGTGGTGCTCATAGATTGTTAAGTGTTCCTCGTTAATTAAAGGGATCTAAAGTTGATGCGACGGACGGTTCTAGGCTTAACGCCGGGAATTGTTTCGCCAAGCTTCCACATTTCTCGACAAGCTGTTGAACTCATCCTTTTCTGGAGAATGCTGAAGTCACCGGTCTCCATGATGTGGGAATAGACTGCATCCCAATCTTCGGATTCTGGAACTTCAGTTTCTGCAATGGACACAGAGGCAAGCTTGTTCGCGGTGCGAGCCACTCCGTCTGCATCCAGTCTCTTGATCAGCTCGAAGTCCAAGTCTTCTTGGATTTCCCGCAGATCTTTGAGTTCGGCATTACGCACATCCATCTCTTTTTTGATTTCAGCGCGTTTTTCAATTAACTCATTTAGTGTCGGTAGCGACATACTTATTCCGTTAGTGAATTTAGTGAGTAGGTGGATGAATCAATTGGCAGCAAAAATTCCCTCTGGCTACAACGTAGCTACCACTACGTAGCTACCCAGAAGGGGAGGAGACTGCACTTCATCAATTCTATTTCTACAAGGGTTCATAGTTACCTACAAACCCAGCCTGACCTTCCACCAGTGCCTGGCCAAGTATTCTCCTCCTTAGTTGTTCGGTTGATTCAGCTTGCTAAATATCATTAAGAGTTCTTCCATTCTCCCCAGCTTTCCATTCAGCCGCTCATATACTGCTGGTTCCCAAGTATCGCTAGCTGCTATCTGGATTATTTCAGTCTTACTGGTTTGGCCTGCGCGATAGATACGTCTATTGAACTGCGTATAGTGCTCAGCGTTATACGTTGGTGACGACCAAATTATGGTTGTTGCTTTTGTAAGCGTAAGCCCATGACTGGCAGATTGCGGATGACAAAAGACAACCTTCAGCTGTCCAGCTTGCATACGTTCTACGACGTCTGCTCGTTTATGCGAGGGGGTAGTGCCATCGATGACGGCATACTTCATCTTCTTTTTCTCAGCTATGGCGATCATATGGTCACGTTCGTGTCGCCAATTGAAAGCCACAAGAGAATGTTTCCGCTCATCGACTAGCTGCATGACGAGATCGTAGCGATCTGAGTGGATACCTTGCGCTTCACCGATGTCGTTATATACGGCTCCTGTGCAGATCTGTAAGAGTTTCTTGACCTTTGCCCCTGCGTGTATCGCGTTAATGGTGCCGGTTCCGGTGTAAAGAACGCTGTCTTCGGCAAGCATCTCGTACTGATCTTGTATCTTCTTAGGAAGAGCCACTTGTATCTGCCGGATAGTTTGCTCTGGCATGTCGATACACTCTTCTAGGGTGTATCGAATGTTTATGTCATGGAGCGCAGCTGCAACTGTCTCTTGAGCGTTCTTCTTATCCACCCATACATTGGCGAAGCCATTGAACTTAGGTGTACATACAGCTGACCGAAACGAATAGAACCTGTGACCTAGCCGTTCGCCATCGTCAATAATTAATGTCGGATGCCAAACGTCTAGTATTGTGTTTGAGTTTGGGGTTCCTGACATAGCAACGCGCTTTTCAAAACGCTGCGATATTTTCAGTGCTGCTTTAGAACGTTGGCTGTCTTTGTTTTTGTAGGCAGTGAACTCGTCGATGACTAATGTATCAAACTGGTCCAGCACTTCTTGGTTTTTGACTAACCACTTCACAGCGTCGTGGTTCGTTATGATCAGGTCAGCAGTACTTTCTTTGAATACCTTTGCTCTGTTCTTCGCGTAAGCAATTTCGTAGGTCAGGTGAGGACAGAACTTTTTGATGTCCACTCCCCAGCTAGCTTCAAGAATAGACAGGGGTGCAAGGACTAGGGTGCGAGAGTTTTCTTTTAGTGCATCCAGCACAGAACGAGTTTTACCCGTACCTGGGTCACTCGTTATAAGACAGCGTTCGTTCTTTCTTATGAACTCTGTCGTAGCTTCCTGATGCTGAAAAGCTGTCTGCATAGCTCCTCCTGTGAGACACAATATTAGCCCAGCTAATACTACTGTTCAATAAAAATTATCTGTTTTTGGCTAGCCCAACACAGGCTGCAGGTTCCACAGTTTTTAGTTTTGCCTGTTTGTTCCGGGCAGATAAGTGCGCCTGTCTTAGCTCTAACGATTTCCGCTTGGTCCACATTCTTCGCAACAGTAGTGCTGAACGTTGTGTTCTCGTCATCGCTGAATCTTACAGCGCACTTGTCAGAAACGTTGAGCTTGTTAACAGCCCTGCCTATTTCTGACTCAGAGCGATGGTGGGTATACCCCCACACCCTTAGAGCAGTATGAGTTTCTAGCCGGTCCTCCCAGAACTCAACATAAGCTTTGCTAAAAAAATCTCCAAGGACATGAAGACGTACAACGAATCCACTAGGGTGCTTATGCTCAAGCATGGTTAAGTTAACGTCTAGCATCTTTAGGAACTTAGGGTCTGTATGGTCATACCTATTAGCAAAAGGCATGTTGTTTCCGTAACAGTTATCCCACTGTTCACAGTTAGACGGACAAGACGCTCGTTCTTCGAGAGTGAGTGAGTAGATCGGAAGCCCTTTCCAAGCTCCTTTTTTAATAACCCCCTTAAGTTTCTTGTTGTTCCTCCCTGGCTTTAGCATCTCTGGGGTCGGAGTTTTGATTGTCTTCTTGAACTTCGTGTTGGTTAGCATGTAGCTCTTTTTCTCGGTTGTCCCGTAGTTGCTTGAGAGTAAGGATGACGTGTAGTGCGGCTAGAAGTTTCAATAGCAGATTAGTCATCAAGATCTTTGTCACTTCTAAACAAGATCCAAAACCCGCCAATGACTACTGCAATCGCTACAAGTATCCAGATGGCTGTAAAGACGTGGTAGGCAATGATTGCTGCTACAAGAAAAACGACAGATATCAAAAACCAAGCGCCAAATTCTTTTAAGCGTTGAAGCATGGCTGCTATTTCTCCATAAGCCATACACGTAACCCGGAAACGTCGTTCTCAGTCCACATTCTGGTCACTATTTTATAGTGCGCCCTAGAAGTATCTTCATCTCGCCATCGAATAAAAGCGTTGTGTACGGCTGCACGTTTGTTTTGCCGTGCTCGATATATGGGATCTGAACGTTTGGTTTTCCGTGAGGATTTTGTGGCTTTTTCTGAAATAGGGGTAAAGAAAGAATCGCCAGGGTTCATATCGTCCCAATTGTTGTATATAGGACTGCGGTTTAGGTGTCTTGCTTTAGGTATGGGTATGTCTTTTTCTACCGTGAACATTTTTGTTCCTCCGTGATTTAGCTACCGATGCTTTATGAGCACGAGCTTCTTCGTTTTCATCACCAAACCAATGCTCGATGATGTGTTGTTTTAGGTTAGCGAGACTTAGCTCAGTGTCGTTGCTAAGTATTTTTATCTGGCTGGGGGTTACTACGTGGTTTGAGTAGTTATGCACTTCTTCTGATTTGAATATGAAGTGGTAGTTTTTCTCGTCGACAACACCGTAGTAAGTGATTTTGTCTCTACGTATCTTGGCTTTCATATTAGTTATAGCCATTAGGCTTCAATAGTTAAGGGCTAGAGATAAAAAAGCCCCCCACCTAGCCGTCCGTGGAGCGGAGAGAACTAGATGGAGGGCCACGTTGCTACGCAGGCCACGGGGGTAACCAGTTGACGTCTACATGCGGGAATGGGGAGTAGATGTCATATACATAGCAACAGTGTTGAGTGGGGCCATAGGAGCCGACCTTGTTGCTTAGGCAAGGCCGTTATAGAACCCCCCACTCACACTCGGGGTAGTCGCCTTTCTTGTAGCTGCACCAACGACAAGCTTCCTTACTTGGTGTCGGGGGGAAGTCTTCAGCTGTTGTCATGGCGACCGCTCTTTGGTGCCAACCCGGAACAAACGTCATGGCTTGCTCTCGAGTATAAGGTTTCTTCGTTGTCTCCCCTTTATCTATGTACCAAAACTCCGTTTGTACGTACTCGATATGCGGGTAACGGAAAAAAGTTCCAATTGCGTACAGCAGTCCTTGCTGTGAGTGAGCAATTTCGTTCCCCCACTTCTTTCCTGTTTTGTAGTCGATAACACGAGCAGACGTGTCGTCCTGTTGGACTAGCGCGTCTAGTTTTATCCTCGCCCAGGTGTCTTCACCCATCCAACCTACGGGTTTCCAATCCATGGAAAACCCCCATTCGCCTTCTAGTTCTACCTTGCCATCGACAAACAATGATCGTAGTTCGTCAAAGTCATCTTCGAACTTAGAAAGGGTCTTGGGAAATTCATCGAGTTTTCCAGCTACCCAATCTTCAGCTTCTTGGTGGATCTCGGATCCACGGTCGGCAGCTGGCGATGAGGGTTCTGAAATCCTCTTTACCCGTGATATGTAGGTTCTGTAGGGGCAGTCTTCAAAAACCTTCAGCGCGGAGTAAGACCACGCTCTAACAAGACCAAGCTTGTCTGGTTTTTTTAGAACGTTCGCCCCATCTGGACGTTCTGTTTGTGTTAGCTGGACCACAGTTTCTTCCCAACTAGAAACCTCATTAGCAGAGCTAATATAGCATATCTTATTACACAGTCGATATAAGACGTTGGTCGTCGTGCGTGAAGTAAGTATCTATTAGATGGGTCTGCTCGTTAGGTGTCAGTTGCCAGTCAACTACTACGCCTCGTATCGGATTGGCATCACGCCCTGCATTAAACGGTCGTTTACGTTCTGGGGATAAACCGTTTCTGCTCATCCGTTTAGTGAAGTCTTTGATTGAGTATCTTGGATTTTGCTCTGTCTGCACGTGATACACAGTTCTTAAATGCTCCATTGGAATAACTGCGTAATCGTTAGCTTGATCAGCAATCCACGCTTTTACTATGCGCTGCGCTGTATCTATGTCGCCGCTGTTGAGTACAGTAGTTGTATTAATGTCGAGAATGTCAGTGAAGAATGTGAGGTTGCCTACTTTGACGGCTTCACTAAATTCCTCAAAGACGGACATTGATACTGAGCGCATAACTCGTTTGGCAGAGTTATCCACAGGTGTAGTAGCCAGACGTCTGTCTACATTGAAGGCGGCGAGTACACCTGCTAAATGCCACAGCTCTTTTTCAATTTGATTCGAATCGATCTTGTCTGATATGTCGTCGAAGGTATCAAGCAGTTTGTTCTCTTGAGAAGGCGCTATGTTGTAGCGGCGATCTCCTGGTTCAATGCTTACTGCATCGGCGCGGTTAGTTAGAAAGATGAAGTTTGTATAGTTCGGTATCTCAAGCTGGTTTGACCGCATGGCTCGAATCGTAATAGTACGTTCTGTGATCTGAGTCTTTAGCTGGTCAGCCATCTTTCGTATGCCAGCTGATGCGCTAGCCATATGAAACTCATCTACTACAAGAAATAGTGCGTCTCGCATATACAGATTGAACTGTTCTTCCATATTACGTAGGTATCTCATGGGCGCATGATGCAGTCCAAACAGTCCTCGTAGTATGCGGGTGTAGAAAATACCTTTACCTGTTCCTTGGACACCCGACAGAACCCAAGCTACACCTGTCTTCTGACGGTTTTGATATATGAAAGCTAGCCAGTTGATGAACCTTTCAAACTCTTCGTCACCGTTACCGAGCATGTGGTACATGATCTGGTAGCACAGCGGCGTCAGTTCTTTCAGGTACTTGGCGCTGCCAAACTCAATGTCTACAGATGGTTCTGTAGGATTAAGGGCGTACTTAGTCTTCCTGAAAGTGTTTATGTAGTAGGGGATCTTCTTTAGGTTAACTGCGGGGTCATCGCTTGCTGGGTCAAAAACCACGCGGCCATCGGGTATGAACTCAGGTAGCACTTTCCCGTGACTGTTGAGGAACCCTTCAACGTTCTGTTTGGTAATCGGTGTCAGAGGAAATTCATCTGAGAATTGATCAGTGTTCGGGTCAAACATTCCTGCATATATTGTGTCTGTATCGAAATCTCGCATGACCATTGCTGTTTCAGCCTTGCCGATTTCTTTGAGCTTTTCTTGGAACGTTTCTGGAATCGCAGCAAAGAACTCTGCGTCGGCTTTTTCGATTTCAAATATCGGTTCTCCTTTGAAGTTGAACATGTAGATGGGATTGTCTGCGTAGAAATAGTAAGCGCCTGAATCACCACCGTTCACGTTGCAACGTACAAAGGGAAAGTTCCCGGTATCTACAAAAGATATGGACATCTTGTCTGGGTTGGTGAGTATCTCTACGGGTTCATTACCCAGCGAGGTCATTTTGAGTTTGCTGTTTTTCTTTTTGAATCCGCGTTCTTCTCTTAAGCGGTCTTTGGCTTCTTGTCCTTTTTCAAAAGTCTTTTGCGGAGACAAGTTACCAATCAGTTGACCTAGATCGAAAGTAGCGCGCTCTCGTTTTATAAGAACAATGCGCTCGTCGTCATCTTCAAAAGGATTTTGATTTGGATCGGAAAAGGTAGGGGGTGCTATGAAGATTATCTTTGAGTTGTCTGCGACAGATATGTCGAGAGGGTAGGTTAGCGACTGTCCGTTTACGCTTAGGTCCATCTGCTCGGAGAAGGTGTCCGACTCAAAGTTAGCGTCTTGAAGCCAGAGCTTTATGCTTTTAGGTGGCATGGGCACTTCCAGCAGCATAAAGATGTGCAAGGAAATGGCATCTCCTTTTAAGCCTAGGCTAGATGAAGCTTGGGCTATGTAGGAAACGTCGTGCAGCTCTACTGGTAACTCATTCAGCACCTGCCTAGCCAGGAAGCTGACGTCGTCTTTTTTGAGCTTGCGACTATAGTCGAGAGGTTTTGGCAGACGAACGCCATCTATGTCTAATACTAGAAGTGAGGAAAGAGTGGTCTTTCCTATGTGGCCTGCACGGCTTTCTTCTACTAGGGCTTTTTTCAAGTTGCCTTTTAACAGGCAATGGCCTTTAGCTCCGTAGGTTTGGATAAGTTGCTCAAGATCTTCTAATCCCGCTTGGTCGAGCGTTATATCTTCTTCGTGGGAATTTACAGCCTTGACTAAAGGGTAGGGCGTTACTGATTTTCCTGTATAGGATTTGGACAGAGGCAAACCATTAGTTGCCTCTAAGAAATGTAGCTTCAATGATGCGCTCCTGGCTACTCTGCCCGGTCTCTATTTTTGCTTTTTGCCGTCAGAGAGTTCTTTTCTGAGAATTTTTACTTCTTTATCGGCTTCAAAAGTAAGACGGACTTGTTGCCCTTCTACTCGGCTTACTTTTACAGACGCCACTACCTCATCACCTTTAGAGATGATTATGGTTTCCCCTACTTTTCTGGTTAGAACAAGTCGTGGCATGTCATTTTGAATAAGAAGTGTCGTACCCGCCTTCAGCATTAAGCGGGATTTCTGGTGCCCAATTGGGTCTTATGCACATATCTTTGATAAGCATATCAAGCGTTTGATCCGGGTTGGCATCTGGTGCTGTGATTATTATCTCATCATGTACGGTTAATGCTATTTTCCCATCGGGTATTCTGCTGCTGAGTCGGATCATGCTATCTGTGATTACGATTCGACTCAACGCTTGAACGACGTTTTCTGTGATTCTTCCCCCGTAAGTTGACTCACGGTGCCGTTTTCCGTCGTAGCTCAACCCGTCTGCTGTGTACTTTAGGTCAGGGTATTTGAGAGACATGCCATTTGGCAGCTGCAAGCTGTGGTAGCCAACCGTCAGAGGTCCGTATTTAATGCCTGTGTTCTCCTCACGGAGAGACAGCGACAGCAATTCTTCTAATTTGTTCCACAGTATTCGTATTTTTGGGTAGGAATTTCGGTAGGTGTTGACGATCTTTTTAGCTTCGTCTTCGTCGAACTCCATGGCTGGCCCCATGGCTCCGCTTCTTAGGGTAGCGGCGAATTTTTTATGCCCCATTCCATAACCGAGTCCCAGAATGGCTGTTTTACCGACAAAGCGTTCTGTAGGATCGTCCTTCTTGTTGATCTCGCGTTTGTACACGCGACTGGCAAATAGACTGTAGATGTCTGCTCCAGCTTCGAATTGGTCCAATAGTTCTTGTTCCCCTGCCAACCAAGCCAGCATTCGGGCTTCAATGTTCGATAGGTCTGCGACATAGACCAGCTGTCCTTCCGGGGCAATCAAGCATTTTCGTAGTTCGCCTCCTCGGGGGAGGTTTTGCATGTTCATTTTCTCAGTCCCACCGAACCTGCCGGTGTGGGCGGCGTAATACCGGATGGGTACTGGGATGAAGTCTTCGTTTACAGCAGCGTCAAGAAACCTTTGTGCCCTGGTTTCTGTCAGTCTGCTTTTTACGGTTACTCGGGCGTCCCATATATGCTGATGCTGAGGGTACATCGCCTGCAGTTGTTTAAAGCCAGCGTCATTTTTCCCAAGCGCAGGGATCTGTTCGCCAGTTGTGGGGGAGCGTTTGGTGGGGACGACTATGTCTAAGTCTTCGATTACTTGAGCGAACTTAGGATTGGAAGCGAGGTTGGCACGATCGAGACCGCTTGCCTCTATGCGAGCTTCAGCTTTCGTAGCCTCTTGCTCTAAGTAAGAAGTCAGACGACAACGGTCAATCTTCAGTGATGGCTCGCAGAACATTCTTGTTGTTATGTCGATCAGTTCTATTTCGGACTGCGGGTAATGAGGCTCTAGCTGTCTGTAGATGGCATAGGTCAGGTCTACATCTTGGATGCAGTAACGAGCGATGTCTTCTTCTAGGTCGGGCGGGAGATCGTAAATGCCTTTGGCAGAGGCTAGCTCTTCTCCCTTTCGCATACTTTCATCGTCGGGGAAGCATCGTTCCGCAATGGACCTTAATGAAGCTGACTGAGCTGGCCACCAGCCGCGACTCATTGCAGCTGTGTCACGGTAGAAGGCAGGCGTGACTCCGTAGTATTGAGTGAGGATGTAGCCGTCGAATAAAGTGTTTTGACACAGCAGATCTATGTCTGACCAATCTAGGCTGTGGATAAAATCTTCGGCTTCGTCTTCTCCGTACCAGAGGGTTTCTCCGTCTTCGATTTTTGCTCCTACTCCCCACACTTTGAACATATCGTGGGCGACATATTCCATAGTGGTCATCTTGCCAAGGCTTAGCTTGGTGTCGTAGTAAGTTTCGAAATCTAGGGTAAGAAGTTTCATCACCACGGAAAGTCGTCTCCGTCTATAGGTTCATCTGCTTGATAATGGGGGTTAGTTAGCACTTCCGGTCGGTACATACTAAGTTTTGCTTCGCGACATCGATCGCATACCCTTGTGAGATAGATGCCTCTTGCATCATGTTCACTGGAATGAGACGACGGTTCGCATTCGTATGCCACGTTTTTAACTACGCAAAATATCTCTATTTGCATTAGCTCTTCCTTTCAACTATTTGAGAGGGGTAGACGAGCATTGGTTCGCTGTACGGTTTTACTAGTACAGTCCCGTCGTCGTTTACTTTTATTACTACCCCAGTCCAATGTTTCATGGCGAAGGTTATCTGGTCGTTTTCTTCTGGCTTTTTACTCACTTGTTGCCATATCCGAGGTGTCCCTCTTCGCACTTTTCGCGGTTCGCAGAAGGCAGTTATTTTGTGTTGTTGGCGTTCTATTTGTTTCGCGTAGTAATTACACGTCAGTACGGATGAGAACAAAGGCGCTTGCTCGGGAGGGTTTACCGGTTCTCCAGCCACAATGACTATAAGCGCAAAGACTAAATCCACAGTTAGCTCGTAAGCTGTCTTATTAGTTTTGCTGCTGGGCCTTGTGTCGGACGGTCGTCGTTGAGTTTATCCAACTCTTTACCGTCTAGGATCATCGCGATACATGCAAGCGCATGACTTAGATGATGTACTCCAGAATCTTCGGCCAAGTCTTCCCCGTCCCACCAAGCTGTTAGATGTCGAAGACAGGCTCCATAGTACACACTGGATGAGATCTTTTTCTCTCGCCAGTTGTAAGGGCCGTATTTGTCAGCGCCATCTTGAAAGGCTGTAGCCATTTCTATTAATGCAGCAGGCGGGACCAGGTGAAGCTGCGGCTTCTTTGCACCGAAAGTAGTTTTCGGATTGTTGTCGGGGTAACCGGTTGTAAGGAGAGGCAACTGAACATCGTGACAAGTCTTGGAACAAAATCGTTCGTCTAATGACGTGGCATATAGCGGATTGAATTGCGTCCCGCACTCTCTACAGATGTTAGTTGTTTTCTCCATTGCTCCGCTCCAATAGCAAGTTGACTGATGTTAGCACGCGAGAAACATTCAAGACCTGACCCCGGTAGGGCTGTAAACCCTACTCTTGGTTGTCGGGATGAATGTAGACCACTGTTCCAAAGGGAGCTGTCCCACGGCGGTCTGTAGAGATCCAAAGGACTGGAATACCAGGTTCTTCTCCGAAGTCATTGGATTCCAGATCAGTGAAGTACACAATCGCTGCTACATCTGGATGATTCTTATCTACGTAGTCGATAGCTGTATCGAAACGTGTGCCGCCTCCTCCTACGGGCTGATATTCATGAAGCTCAAACTCTTGAGCCGGATCCACGACCAGTTCGTTTTCTACATCTGTGTCGCACGACAAGATCACCAGTTTTTCTGGGCTTAAAGCTTGGTGGATATACCGTACTTCTGTAACGAATTGGTTGAGCAGCTCTGGATCTGCTGTTATTGAAGCTGAAGTGTCGAATATAACTGCGAATGGCTCAGCAGCTGGAATCCCTAAGCTGGGAAGATATTCGTCTTCAGATATATAGGCTCGGTTGGGTTTCCTCCATGAGTAGTCTGTTCGGGAAAGCGATTGCAGGAAGGGCCAAAGTACGGAGCGCCAGTTAACCAGCGGCGCTATTGCATCTTCTACAAGAAGCTTTAGATGAGCTGGCATTTTGCCTGCTCTTTCTGCGGCTTCTTTAGCAGCAGCTACATTTTGTTGCCAACGTACTTCCTCCGCAGATTCATTTGCAGGTGCGTCTAGTACTCCGCCCCATTTGCAGCCTTCAGCGCCGTCGGGAAGAGCTGCATATACATCGTCGGTGTGCATGCCTTCGAATTGGGAGTCGTGAAGTCCGCCATCAGGAAGAATGAAGCCAGCCTTCAAGAGGCAGAGGTTGATTACATGATCACCTGCGACATTCCATTTTTTTGGGTCTCGTTGGCCTCGTCGGGTGTGATGCTGCAGCGCTGGATGCATTACTTCATGAGCAATAAGCCCCATGGTCTGCAGAATATCTTGTTTGCCCATCCACTTAGGATCGTAAAACAACCGTCTTCCGTCAGTAGCTGCCGTTCCTTCGGCTTTTTCTGGATCTACTACGGGAGTAAGGCTAAGTGCTAATGTCCCGTAGAAAGGATGATCCAATAGAAGATTGTTACGGGCTTTGCTTATTTGGCGTTCGACCTTTTCAAGGTCTTCTTGGTCCATACTTATTCTCCGAGTAATTTGGATCTGAGGACGACTTGATCAGCTAATGCTGAGTCAAAGTCGATTTCGTCTCTTATTGTTTTTGCTTTCTGTACACGTGTAGTTTTCTGGTACAGCTTCTGAATGGAATCTGACGGCACGAACTCACGGACCCCTGGCCAGGCGTCGATGGCTTGTTTAAGAGTGTTACATTCGTCCAGCAAATTCCTTATTTGGCTTTCGAACTGTGATGCTTTTTGCCTGTATTCCAACTCGCGCTTTGCATTCTTAAGAAGAATGTTTAGGCATGGTGATACGTTTTCTTCAGCACAGTCGGCCAAGTCCACAGTTATATGGTTGTAGTAGGCGTCGTACTTACTTGAGTAGAAGTTTACTTTTCTATAAGGGTTGTCGAGTTGGTACTGCGTAAAATTCAGTTCGCGATCCCTAATCGGATTTGGCGGATTGCTTTTATTAGCGCTTCGCCATTCGTCAGGGATCAAGCTTTCATGCCAATTGAAGTAGATGATTGAGCCTGCGAATGTGTGTAGCGCGGGTGCTTCCATGCGGATTGCGTTACGGTTGTAAGTGTCTCGTGGCCTACGACGCAGTCTGCCGCCAATAGCGTACTGTTCTGTTTTATCAGCTACTTGCGTGCGCAAGAGATCAAATGTACGCATGTGCTCGTCAAGCTTGCTACTTGCTTTTTGAAGTGGGCTATTTTCTATAGCCGCAAGAAGTATTTCTTGCTCTTCGTTGGGTACAACCGGCGCTATGTTACCTGCAGTGAATGCTTCGGTGGCGTTACGCCGTATTTGATGCCTCAGATCTTCTGATAAACGGACTGATCCCATTGATCTCTCCTTAAATAAGTACTGATGCGTTGTTTTTGATCCAATCGTTAGTCGCTTTTTCGTCTAACAGTTCGGGGTATTTAGCGATACCGTCGCGTATACAGCAGACTTGGAACTCGCTGGGCATACGGCGGACGAACTTCATAAGATCGTTCCAATTGGTTGGGCTACCGTGAGCAGCTACGGCTCCGACAATTGCATATAACTGATCGGGTTGGTCAGGAATACGGGTTGTGGTTGGACGTTCCAGCATGTCTTCTATAGTTGGAAGATCTGCATAGATCCGTTTGAAGGTGACGTATTCACCTCCGGGGCCATCTCCTACTAAAGAAGCAGCTGCGTAGAACTCATCCATAACATGCGGAAGCTTACGGCTCAGCATGTTCCAGCTTCGAGGAGTTGGCATTGCTGATTCAACGCGATCGACTTTGTGCAACAAGTTGGGCCGATAGCGAAGAAAGCCAATGATCGATGCGTCGATGTTGTTCTTGCTAGCCCATGCGCACCAGTCGTCAATGTTGGCTTCGATTTCATAGTGAGCGAATCGAGTCTTAACGGTGGTTGGGACGTTATGTACAGCGGCACCGTCTTGCGCTCGGTTACCGCACGCAATAATGGTTGTGTACTGGGGCAAGCTGTATGTACCGATGCGCTTGTTAAGGATCAACTGCAGCAGTGCATTTTGTGTAGCTTGCGGAGCATTAGGCAGCTCGTCGATCAACAGAACGTGGTGTTCTTGAGCATTGCTGTCTGGATAGTCTTCCGGTACTCCGTAGTGAGTACGATAGGTGCCGTCGACTTCCTCTACTACTTTGAGACCGCCACGAACGTCTACGGGATCAAAGAGATTTGCACGAAGCTCATAGAGCTTGGCGTTAACAGACTTAGCAAACTGATAAACGATCTCTGATTTACCAATGCCGGGTCCGCCTTGGATGAAGCTTGGAATATCCGAAAGGGAATTGGCGTGAAGCTCATCTTTGAGCGCTGATGGGCGGATAGATTGCATAAACTCTCCTTAGTTTTTGTAGTCAGTAGATTAAAGGTACTGGCGATACCATTGAGAAACATGATTTACACCAGACTTCGTCGTCTACTGACGGTGATATTGGTTCGCCTGTGTTTGATTCGACCCAGACTCTTTCCCATATGTCTCGTGAGCCACAGATTGTGCATTTGTGGTTTTCAAATTTTGGGGAAATGTCTTTAGCTGCTGCCTCCATGGTCAGCTTGGCGTCCATCTCTACGATGGCCCGAATGATGTATTCGACTGGGTTTATTTCACTTATGTAGATACTGTCTACTTTTTCCAGCTCTCCCCTTTCTTCAAGATGGTCGTTGATTAGGCTCAGTAGTTTGATAACTATGGCCCTGTCTTCAGAAGCTACAAGAATGGCTGCAGGCTTATTAGCTTCTGGGGTGTCAGTCATTAGTTTCCTCCAGGGTAGGATTTATCGGGTGGTCTTCTTGACGATTAAAGGGGCCGTCTACTCGGTAGTAGTTGTTTTCTACCAGATCGACGGCTTCTTCGATCGTGTTTAAAGCGTCAATGAACTGTTGCGCCCTGCGTGCATAAACATTCGCCAGGGTTTGTTGTTCGTTGGGGGGCAGATACGAAGCTTCTTCCAACCCGTGCATGCGTATTTTCTTAGCATGGGTATAGACTGCTTCGTTAAGTAGTGACCATTCGACGTAGTACTCTTGGAGCACGCTCATGTTTTTTCTCCTCTAGGAGTTACACGTACCCAACCGGGGCGTCGGTATGGGAACGATTTTGTTTTTATGATGCCCGGCTTTTCATAGCCGATTGTTCGGCGTGCTACGTACAAGAAGACTGAGATAACAGCGCCTGCCATGAGCCCGGTCATCATGCCAGCGAACGTACCGGCGAAGATGATGATGAGGAGTACGGTGACACCGATGTCAATCAGTATCTCGTAGTTAAGCACTCGGCGGATGTTGAACTTAAGCAGCAAGAAGATGATTGCAGCTGAAGCTATGAGTCCGGTCATTAGCATATTGGTTACCTGTCGGTTGTTTTTAGAAATTCCCTACATCTACTTGGGCACAACGGATCCCATTGCGTCGCCACATGTCTACTACCTGTTGTCGGTCGTCAAAGGCCAGTTCTGGTTGGTAACCGTTCTTTCTGATTCGAGCGAGGATCTCTTCTTTAACAATGTAGTCGGGGCGGAAGTCTCCGGTTGCACGCATGTACAGGTCGCTGTACTTGATGTCGAGTCTGTGAAGCTGCAGTTCTGTTTGGGGGCGTTCTTTTTCAGTTCTCCCTGAAGCCATGATGATGCTGTGCTCGGGGTGTTCTCCTAGTGTTTGTATGAGGGTTGCGATTGGTTCGATCGGGGTGTCTCTCCACCATTCTTCTCGGAATCTCTTCCAGTTGGGTGGTGATGCTTCTCTTATCCATGGGATACGAGCAGTGATATCGAGTAGTGTCCCGTCGATATCGCAGATGATGTCCATAGGTACTCCTTTAATAGATGCGGAAGCCGCCTGACTTTGTAGCGAAGGAGGCGAAGTTTTTTACTTTCTCCGCATTGAAGTTGTAGATTTTGTCTTCCCATGTATCTTCTGTTTGTAGGGCATGACCAGAAATAATTAGGACGTTGAGCGTTATACCTATTTGCTGGGCACGCTTTTCTTCGATGAAGAGTCCGTCATTGAGTCCTCCTTCGGCTTTCTCGGCAGGAGTTATGAGCGGGTCACCTTCTTCGTTGATGCAGAAGGTGCAGATATATTCCCAGAGTGGACGCCAGTTCCACACGCTGCTTTGGAAATACTGGTTTTCTTTCTCACCGTATACGTCCATGCCCATGTCTTTATTACCTCCATAGTGTTTTTTCAAACTCTCGGTCTATTAGTTCTTGCAGCCAGTCTGGGATTTTTACTTGCTTGCCGTTTCGGAAATCGTCTTCGGTAGCTGTGTCACGAATAGATTCCGGTCCTAGGTAGTAAACCTCTATGTCGATAGAGGAGTGATACTTGTAGATGGCACGTGACAGCTTTTCTATGAAGGGGTCGATGTAGTTTTCTAGCTCTTCGGGTAGCAGATCTCCGTCGTAGTTGAACCAGTTGTCGAGAGTCCAGTGTGAGATTCCTACGTACAGTTTTTTCATGAGAGTCCCTAGGTTTTAGGTCATGGGTACGCTGATGATAGTGCAAGGCACGCTGATCCCCCTGGAGGTTCGGGGGTGTGGCTCCCCTTAGTCTGTGTGCATGATGCCGAAAGTCACGTTCTGGAGATCGTCGCGACGTGTGTGTACCCAACGAATCTCCGCGATTGCTTCGGCTTGCGTGTAATGGATTGAGTAGGCGATTGGCCGGGACTCATTGCCCCGGATTGTTTTGGTTCCGATGACCATAAACATATGCGTTCCTCTGAGTGGTGGGCCAAAAAAAATCCCCCCGACCTGTGTAGGCCGAGGGGATGATAAAGCAGCTTACGTTTCTTAGGCGTTTGCGTACTCAGGAAGCTCGTCGTTAAACGGAACTTCAACGTCGTCTGAATCTACAACGTGTGCGCGCTTCTCAGCTGTGCGCTGCTTACGCATACGTGCGATCTTGGCTTTGATGTCGTCAACTGCGTTTTCCTCTGCGAGCTGCATTGCAATCTCGTTAAGGGCGTCGAGCGTCTCAGGCCATGTGACAGTCTCGTGGGTGGTTTCCCACTTGGTCTTGGTGCCGCGTATAACCGGGTTAGCGACACTGTTATCGGGTACGTTGACTGGGCTTTGCTGACGGAACATCGCAAGCGTCTCATCAGAGTTGATAGTCTCGCCAAGCACTGTGTGAACCAGAGACATGGAGAGGAAATCATCTAGGATGCAGTCGCTGATGCTCTGCAAGCCCATAACGGGTACACCGATCTCGGCAGCGATCTCTTCCAGACGGGTTGTGCCGATGGGGCGGTCCCAGTCACCTTCTGCTTCCTCTTCCTGCACTGCGTTGTAGAGACGGCGCGCATTCCAGCAAGCTTTGTTCATCGTATCCTGCATTGCGCTAAGGGCGGTGAGAGGGTGATACGGGGTGGGAGTCTCGACACAAGTGACGAAAATGTCCTCGTAGCACTCAAGGAGGCTGTCTTCGGTGATGGGGTTGTTGCTGTAGCCGTTGTGGACTTCAGCGTTGATGCTGCCCTTTTTGCCTTTGTACTGTGCAGCTCCGAAAAGTGCGGCTGGCAGGAAGGAAGCGTTTGCTACGTTGGTGGTTTCAGTGGTCATTGGTGTATTCCTCGTTAACTTCGATTGTGTAAACCACATCTGAAAGGGATGCGGCGTTGTTGATGAGAGATGAATCGTCATAAGACTCAATCTCGTGGTGATAGTCAGATGCCAAATGCCAGTTTTCAGCTACTAGTTGGACAGGCATCACTGGATGTCGCATGCACCATCTCCTGGTTACCGAGCGTAATTGCTCACAAAATATTCCGACCGAGGCGAGGAACGAGGCTCGTTTTTTTCAAGGCACGTTAGCGCTGCTGCCGCCACGGCCTGCTGCCTGCTGTTTTAAGCAGGTGATAGTGGTGAGCGTCAAGGCATAAAAAAAGCCCAACCGAGACGAGGAGTGGCACCTCGCCTTGGCCGGGCTTATTGGGTGGATGATAGTTAGAGGTAGGGAGCGTAGTACAGCGCCCAAGTTGCCAGTATGCCTAGAGCCATGGCAATGCAGCCGCCTACTACGCCTTCGATTGCTTCGCGGTCCATAGAAATGTTCCTTGTGGTAGTGGTTATAGGTACATCAGCGGGTTGCGGATGGACATTCCTCCACGTTCTGAACGGAGGAGCTTACGGTAGGCGTGGATGAATACGCTGCCGACCATATACCCGAGGAAGCATGATCCGATGATAGTGTTTACGCTGAAGAAGAGGACGATGCCGCCGAGGCTCCAGAATCCGTAGGTGTCTATGTCTGTGATAGCGAGTGGGAAGCAGAGGGCGTTAAACGCTATGAACAGGGTGATGGCTGTGATAGCGGGAAGGAGGTTTGGGTTAGCGTCGAGTACACATGCAATACGTAGAAGTGACATGTTTTTTAGTTCCTTATTGGATTGGTGTTTATTGGGCGTCGATGTATTCAGCTACCGCGATAGCTGTTTCGATCTCTTCGTGGGCTTCGATGTCTTCTAGCGTTTCGGTGACGTCGTAGACCATCAGGGTCATGATGCCGAGAAGTACTTCGGCGGGGTTTTCCTTGGCGTAGTTGAGGGCGTCTTTGCCCATCTTGGCAGCGTTGGCTTTTACGTTCTGAACACGTGCGTTCGAGGCAAGGCTAGCTACTTTAGCTTTAAGCCCGTCGCGCTGTTGCTCAGGGGCAGCATCTACAGAGTCGCTCTTTTCTGCATATGCACGGAGGGATGAAGCGATGGATGAGAAGAAAGTCATGTGAGTACCTTGTAGGTGGTGGTCCAGCCCCCTAGTAGCGAGGGCTGTTCCGTGGTGGTTAGTGGTTTAGTGGAAGGCGCAGGGTTCGTCTGCCAAGTAGTGGTCACCGCACACTTCGCAGTAGACGGTGTCCTCCTCTTCTTCGTGGATTCGGTCATCGCGCTTGACGAGCAAGGACTTAGCGAACTGCGTCTGCTTCATGAGTTTCAGCAGGAAATCGAGTCGCTTCTTGCCGAGGCCGTCTGCGACTGGCAGATCAACGATGAGCTTGGCGGAGTGAACATCGCCGTATGGGTCAAGACCTGCAACGGGTACATGCACCTCTTTTCCTTTGTAGGAGGTGGTGATAGCGCCGAGCTGGGGGTCGAGCTGTAGCTCCTTGCAGCGCTGCACATCCACGGTGTTGATGACAGCGATTGAATCTCGTTTGATGTTCGTCATGGGGTTTACCCTCTTAAGAGCGTTATTACTCATAAAACACTCCGACCGGGCCGAGGAACGAGTGTCCGCTGCCTATGTGTTAGTGGTCACTTACCCGGAGAGGCACTAATGTGTGTCGTGTGTGCCAGGTGTGTGCCACGTTGTGTGCCACCTGCGGTTGGCAGAAATGCTAGCGCATTCAACTGCTTAGGAAGATGTGTGTCGTGTGTGTCACCTTTTTTATGTTTTCAGTTCAAATTCAAAAGATAAATCTAGTTAGTTGTATATGTGTAGCAGAGGAGAGAACTGGTGGCACACATGACACACATCGCCAGTTTTCATAAGAAAGTTGTTATGTATCAAGGGTCTAGCGCCAGGCGTCTAACGACACACAAGGCGGCACACAGGTGGCACACATGGCACACACCGGGGAGGGCGTGGCACTAGCCAAGTGACAGAGGATTACTTACGTATCTCGGTGCGAGTGGGGATATGGTGTCTGTCTATGTCGATTGGCTATAGCGGTTGACAGTTGTTATGCGCTGGCTCTCGTTGCTACCTGCCATATGTCCCCCGCCCATAGACAGAGGCCAGATCCACACGACCTATAACGAAGAGGTGCTGCGCTGTGCATCTCGTTTGTTTACGTTAGTAGGCACTAACCTCCAGCAGCTGTTGCTTTTTTAAGCCAAGGGGGTTACTGAGAGACAAGGTTCCAGAAATAGAAGTCAAAACAAGGTTCCAATTCGAAAAATCGGGAGACGGGACTGCTCTGACTGCGGAAAGGGAGAGAATGTCTGAGCGATTCAGACGTAATTTTGAAATTTTTTTTCTGGAAATTTTGCCAAAGACGTTATATTAGTAGGGCTAATTACTGTTAGATGTGGAGGCGATGAAGACATGTTCGCTCTGCAGGGAGGAACAAGACGATTCGCAATTTGAGAACAAACGTAAGGTTTGTAGCAGCTGTCGCCGTAGACAGACCCAATTGCGAGAGTCAAAAACACCCGACGCTTACTTCAAAAAACTAGTAACTCAGCTCCGATACCAACGCGGTAGAGATAATATCGAGTTCAACCTGACAGCTGACGACTGTTCTAAGCTATGGCACAAGCAAAAAGGCAGATGCGCTGTGTCAGGTGTCGTAATGACACATCACAGAGACGGTTCTGGCCATAAAGAGTTTAATGCCAGCATAGATCGGATAAGCCCCGACCAGTCATACACCCCTTCAAACGTCCAACTGGTTGCGTATCGTGTGAATATAATGAGGCACATATTGCCACTTGATCAGTTTCATTGGTGGGTGCAGAACATCTGGGAGCATAAGAACTCCGGTATTTGACAAATCACAGTTGTTTATAGCAATTAGTGCGGCTAATATCCGAAAATGGCCATCCAAGTTTTGCTTTTGGACGGATTCGACACAGCAATCATAGGCACCGGGTTAAACGCCGGTGGCTTGGAGTGCGTTGTGTATGACGGTTATAAAGTGCAAAACATACTTCGGGAGCTAGAATACCCAGGTAGTCTGGAAGAATTTTTAGCTGAGCTAGAGACTTTGTCTCCTTCACCGCCCGAGCTTAATACCCCGCTATTTGTGTTTATTGATGAACGAGTTGTCGATGAAGTCACAGCCGGAAGAGCTGGCCGCATCCACTGATCTAGTGGATCCGCACACAGAGTTTCAATCCCATCTACCTTATATGGGGTTGCAGCTAAATGAGCTGACCGTCCAACAAGAGAAGCTGGTTCTTTTAATAGCCAGTGGAATGACCACTGCAGCAGCAGGCCGGGGCGCAGGGTATGCGTCTTCGAAGACTGCATTGGAAGCGTCGAAAAAGCCAGCCGTGCAGAAAGCATTGTCTTACTACCGCGAGCAGATGCGGGAGGAAGTGAATTTCAAGCGTGAGCACGCACACATGATGTACATGGAAGCATATACGTCATCTGTTAATGCCACTGAGATGAAGAACACAGTTGATTCACTAGTGAAGCTGCACGGGCTGGGTATGCCTGATAATGCTACACAAGTGAATATAAACGTGAATACCTCCGCTAAGCAGCTGGAACGGTTGAGTGACGAAGAGCTGTTGGAGATAGCCGGTAAGAATGTGGATTATCTGGAGCCTGACGACAGTTGACAGTCGACATCGCTAAGAAAGAGTGTTCTCGCTGCAAGAAGCTGCTAGCCGAAACGCTATTTAGCTCAGCAGTTGAAGGCGTATGTGTCTACTGCAAAGCGGACGACATGGATGCTCTTCCGCCACCCGCCTCTGCCGTTGTGGAGGACCAAACGCCTGAAGAGGTGACCCTTGAAGAAAAAGCCCGACAAGAACTTGCGCTACGGTTCCTTACGCGCAAGAGGCTACTCCCTTTTGTTGAACGCTTTAATATCGACTACGACGCTGGCTGGGTACATAAAGATGTCTGCCGTCGCCTTGAAAAATTCAGTCAGGACGTTGTGGATAAGAAGTCGCCGCGTCTTATGCTCTTTATGCCGCCTCGTCATGGCAAAAGTACGCTCGCCAGCGTCTGCTATCCGGCGTGGCACCTCGGTCGCCATCCAGCACACGAGTTCATTTCTTGCTCGTACTCTGGATCACTGGCGATGGGTTTTTCTCGTAAAGTTCGGCAGCTCCTCCGTGAGCCAACGTATAAGACTGCTTTTCCGACGCGACTAGACCCCGACAGTCAGAGTGCCGAAGCATGGTTGACCACTGCCGGTGGCGGTTATGTAGCGGCAGGTGTCGGTGGTGGTATCACAGGTAAAGGTGCCCATGTGATGGTCATCGACGATCCTGTGAAAAACCGCGAGGATGCGGAGTCGGACAACAATAGAAACGCCAACTGGGACTGGTATACGTCAACTGCCTATACCCGTCTGGCTCCCGGCGGCGGCGTATTGGTCATCCTCACCCGATGGCATGACGACGATCTGGCTGGCAGGTTGTTGAAGTCGTCTACCGAAGGCGGCGATCAGTGGGAGGTAGTTTCTTACCCTGCGATAGCAGAAGTAGACGAGCAGTTCCGCGATATGGGGGAAGCGCTGCACCCGGAGCGGTATTCGGCGGATGCTTTGAACCAGATACGTAAAGCGGTTGGCCCCCGAGATTGGGCAGCGTTGTATCAGCAGAACCCGGTTGCGGATGACGGTGAGTACTTCACCCGTGAGATGATTCAGTACTACTCTAACGAAGACGTAGATTTTGAGTCCATGCGCTACTACTGTGCATGGGACTTAGCTATAGGTAAGAAGGACCGGAACGACTATTCGGTGGGAGTTGTCGTTGGTGTAGATGAATACGACCAGTTGTTCGTTGTGGATGTCGTTCGTGGAAGATTTGATGGGTTTGAGCTGGTTGAGCAGATATTAGACCTGTATCAAACGTGGAAGCCGAGCATAATTGGCATTGAGAAGGGTCATATCGAAATGGCCCTAGGCCCGTTCCTTGAGAAGCGGGTCAGAGAACGCGGATTGTACGAAGCGTATTTTAAAGATCTGAAGACCGGGCGCAGGGATAAAGAAGCACGGGCCAGAGCCATCCAAGGTCGGATGCAGCAAGGTATGGTGTTCTTCCCGAGAGAAGACCACTTTACTGACGTTTTAGTTGCGGAACTGTTGCGCTTCCCCAGCGGAGCGCACGATGACCAAGTCGATGCCCTCGCGTGGGTGGGCCTTATGATGAGTGAGTTTTCAACCTTCCAGCCAACAGTTACTGTTGAACCGAGCTGGCGGGACCGATTAGAGAGCATGTTCAAAACCCCCCGTGCCAAATCCAGTATGAGCGCTTAACAAATGAAGAAATCCGCCCGACTCAGCCCCGGTGAAGAGCAGCGTATAGCTGCTGGCCAGTGGGACCGTTATGTACGTGCCCGTGACAACGGCCACCTTGAATATATCGAGATGGCTAAGAAGTGCGATGCTTTCTATCGCGGGGATCAGTGGGATGACAATGATATCTCTAATCTTGAGGCGGAAGGTCGTCCTGCTCTGACTATAAATACTGTGCTTCCCACGGTGAACACCGTTCTCGGTGAGCAGAGTACCCGCCGTGCGGACGTGCAGTTCAAGCCGCGCCGTGGCGGGGAAGCTGAAGTCGCGCATACGCTGACCAAGCTATACATGCAGATCGCGGATAACAACAAGCTCGACTGGGTCGAACAACAGGTCTTCAGTGACGGCCTTATTCTGGACGGACGCGGGTGGTTCGATGTTCGGATGGACTTCTCCGACCATGTCGAAGGCGAGATCCGCATAACCGCGAAAGATCCGCTGGATATTCTGATTGACCCCGACGCTAAAGATTCGGATCCAAAAACCTGGAACGAGGTCTTTGAAACCCGATGGATGACGCTTGACGAGATTCAAGAGTCTTACGGTAAGAAGAAAGCGGAGCAGCTGCAGTTTATTGCTGAGAACGGCAATAGCTACGGTCGTGACTCTGTTGAGTACGAAGAGAACCGCTTCGGGGATCTGGATGCTGAGACAGACTATATAGGTATAAGCACTACCGGCAGCGATGACGACTACCGCAATTTGCGTGCGCTTCGCGTCATTGAACGGCAACATCGCCGTATGCAGCGGGTTATGTGTTTCGTTGACCCGGTCACTGGCGACTCACGTGATGCTCCCGATGCATGGAGCGAGACCAAGGTTAAGAAGTTTGGCAAGCAGTATGGCCTTAGCGTCGTATCAAAGGTCAAGCGTAAGGTTCGATGGACCGTGACCTGTGATCAGATAGTCCTTCACGATGACTGGTCGCCGTATGACAACTTCACCCTCATACCGTTCTTTGCGTACTTCCGCCGTGGCCGTCCGTTTGGCATGGTGCGGAACCTTCTGTCTCCGCAAGAGCAGCTTAATAAGATCGCCAGTCAAGAACTGCATATCGTCAACACCACTGCCAACAGTGGTTGGATGGTTGAAAGCGGATCCCTTGTTGGTCTATCTGCGGACGATCTTGAAGAGCACGGAGCCGAGACCGGATTGGTGCTGGAGTACAACCGAGGCTCTACACCCCCAGTTAAAATTCAGCCGAATAACATCCCAACCGGGCTGGACCGCATAAGCCAGAAAGCCGCTGCAAACATAAAAGCGATCAGTGGCATCAACGACTCGATGCTTGGGTCAGATAGCGCTGAAGTATCGGGTATTGCGATTCGGGCTAAGCAGAATCGCGGCGTCATCATGATTCAGGTGCCGCTAGATAATCTACGCAAAGCGCGACAGTATCTGGCTGAGTCAATCCTTCATTGCATCCAGAGCTTTTATACAGAAGAACGTGTCATTCAAGTTACTAACGAGGATGACCCGATGAAGCCGCGGGAGGAGATGGTTATCAACCAGCCGACGCCCGAAGGCCGCGTTATTAACGACCTCACCCTAGGTGAGTACGACGTTATTATTTCTACTGCTCCTGCCCGAGATTCGTTCGACGAAGTGCAGTTTGCAGAGGCGCTTAACTTACGTCAGGTCGGCGTATCCATTCCTGATGACGCCATTATTGAGTACTCTCACTTGGCTCGTAAGGGTGAACTTGCGAAACGTATCCGTATGCTTACGGGCGTCGAGCAGTCTCCAGAGCAGCAAGAGATGGCAGCGGCCCAGCAGCAGATGCAGATGCAGTCTGTGCAGCTTGAGATTGCGAAGATGCAAGCGGAAGTTGAGAAGATCCAGAGCGAAACAGCGGTCAACATGTCGAAGGTTCAGGATACGACAGACGTCGAACCACAACTTCGCTTGGCTGAGTTGCAAGCTAAGCTGGAGATGAAGATGCAGGAACTTGAGCTACGCCGTGAGCTTGCCGCTCTTACTAACAGCACTCGCACTAATCAGGCTGAAACTAGTGCAGCCACTCGAATAGCTGCTACTGCCATGCAGACAGCTGCTAAAACCCAGCAAAATCAAGGAGCCAACTAATGGCAGACGATAAGCAGGAAGATAACAGCCCTCTTGAGTTAGACGCTATGCCGGGAGCAGACCGCGCCGAGCCAGAACCGGAGACCGCAGTCGATCTGAACTTTGGACTCGGGGAGGAAGATGCCGAGAGCGAACCCGATGATACGGATGACGAGGCAGTAGACACTTCAGAAGAGGCCGTCGAGCCAGAGGAAGCTGATCACAATATTGCGGAAGTCGATGAAGAGACAGTGGCCGAAAATGAAGCCGCTGAACCGGAAGACCAGCCCAGTTTGTCAGATGAGACTGACACAGTTGCTGAAACGGAGGCTGTTGAACCTGCAGCAGAGGCAGAACAACCGGCACCTAAGAAGCCGATGGTCCCAAAGGCCCGTCTTGACGAGGTGTTAGCCAAGCAAAAAGCGCTGCAGAAGCAGCTCGATGACTTGAAAGCGGCTCAAGCAGATATCCAAGCTCCAGAAGCACCCGAGGAGTACGATTTTGCTGCGAAAGAAGTCGAATATCAGAATATGTTGCTCGATGGCGAGGCTAATAAAGCCGCGCAGCTACGGTCTGAGATAAGAACAGCCGAGCGCCAGCAGATTGAGTTTGAATTAACTCAAAAAGTACAGCAATCGGTGCAAGAAGGTCAGCAACAGACGGCTTTACAGCAAGCAGCTGCGGAACTTGAAGCGAGTTTCCCTGTCTTCTCTCAAGGGTCAGCTGATTATTCGGCTGAACTTACCCAAGAAGTCATTGATTTGCGCGATGCGTTCATCATAAAAGGCGACAATGCAGTAGCTGCACTGTCAAAAGCTGCTAATTTTGTTCTTCGGGACAACGATTTGGTCGATATGTCTGAAGCACAGCCTGCTCTCTCGGATAGTAGTGTCGCAGAGAAGCGTTCTGTAGACGAAGTATCGAAGAAACGCGCCGAAGTCAGCCGTAAATTGAAGGCGGCAGAGGCTCAACCGCCGGAATTGCCCGGCGAAAGTTCTGCAAGCAGAGGAGAAAAGCTGCTGGACGTTGACTCTATGACCGATGAGGAGTTTAACGCGCTCCCAGAAGCTACTTTGAAACGCTTGCGCGGCGATATTGTATAAACCGTGACCGAGATAGCCCCAGTCGTACCTGTTTCATGGGTCTCAGTAGCTCAAAATAAGGTTGAGACCCTTGAAAAGGCTGCGGATGGGGAGTTTATCCGGTCAACTAGGTTTACCACGGAAACAACGATCTACACATTAGCTGAAGGTCGTTTGGAAATTCAAAAAATCTCAGGAGGATCTAATCTGCTCGGAGAAGCGTGACCATGTTCGGTTTCGGTATAGGTGAAGCTGCTGCAATAGCAGGCGTCATTTCGACGCTTAAGTCGTTGAACGACGGTCTTTCTACTATAAAGGAGTCTGGTGCCCACGCTGGTAGTCTTGTAACGCTTGTCTCTCGTTATGGGGAAGTCGAGAAGAAGATCCAAGAGGTTGAGTCCGCTAAGGGGGGCGTACTCGATCTGAAACAGAGTATGCAAATGCAGGTGGCTAAGCGCCAAGCGCAGACTTTTAATCGCCAGCTGAAAGATGCTCTATTGATGAGTGGGCAGGCGTCTCAGTACAACGAGATAATGACTCGTATAGAAGAGTCGAGAGAAGCGCACGAAAAGGCCGTTGCGAAATTAAAACGCGCAAAGCAGAAACGGAAGAAAGAGCTGCAAGAGGCGTTTAAGGTTATAGGGATATTTTTTGTAACTGCAGCCGTGGTGTTTGCTATCGCCATGGCTGTTATGGCCTATTATTAAGTGCTTACTTCGACTTGTTTTTGCGAATTAGCATCGCTAATATTCGATTATTCGTATGCCCTGACGATAGACGGGCCGTGTCGTACACGTAAAAACCGTCCTCGCCTGCACTAGGCGTTAAAAAAGCCGAGTTCGCTGCTCGTAAATAATGCGCTAGTTCGTCGAACCACGATACGGTTCAGGAATAGCCGGTCCTTATACGGTTAAATGGCTTTTTGCCTAGAACTTTTCGCATTAATTACGAGGGAGCCTAATGGCTACTACTAACTTTTCTACGCTCTCCGAAGGCCAACTGACGGCCTGGAGTCGCGATTTCTGGCGTGTTGCTCGCAACATGTCTTTTATCAATCAGTTCGCCGGGTCTGGCAGCAACGCCATGGTTCAGCGTGTTACTGAACTCACCAAATCCGAAAAAGGCGCAAAGGCGGTTATTACGCTGCTTGCCGACATGACCGGAGACGGCATCACGGGTGACAACACTCTCGAAGGGAATGAAGAAGCGCTGCGCGCATACGACATCTCCATCGAGCTGGATCAACTGCGCTTTGCAAACCGGCTTGCCGGTCGCATGGCCGACCAGAAGGTGGTTGTTAACTTCCGTGAGCAGTCTCGTGATGCTTTGGCCTATGCTATGGCTGATCGTATTGACCAGTTGGCGTTTCTTACGCTGTCTGGAATTGCGTATACCAATAAGACAGGTGGTGGACAACGCACCGTGTCTGGTACGGCTGGCCACGAACTGGTTGACCTTGAGTTTGCGTCGGATGTTTCCGCGCCGACTAATGGACGCCACAAGCGTGTAAGCGGCAATGACCTTGTTGCTGGCGATACGACCGAAGTAACGGCTACGGACATACTGAAGTACCGTCACATTGTTGATCTTAAAGCTTATGCTAAAGATCAGTATATTCGCGGTATTCGCGGTGCAGGTAACGACGAGATGTTCCATCTCTTCGTAACGCCACAGCAGATGGCCGACCTTAAGCTTGATTCTGATTTCCTCGCCAACGTCCGTAATGCGGGTGTACGCGGGTCACAGAACCAGTTGTTTGCCGGTAGCTCCAGCCTGATGGTTGACGGTGTGATGGTCCATGAGTTCCGTCATGTCTTCTCCAATGAAAACGCTACAACCGGGACTAGCAGCAACGAAGGTGCAGCTTTCTACAAATGGGGTGCAAACGCTAACGTAGTTGGCGCACGTGCTCTGTTCTGTGGTGCTCAAGCACTGGCCTTGGCTGATATTGGTCTCCCTGATATCACTGAAGATACCTTCGACTATGGTAACCAGTCGGGTATTTCCATTGGTAAGATCTTCGGGCTGCGTAAGCCGAAGTACAATCAGGACGTACACGCTACGGCTGTACAGGACTTCGGTGTCATCTGCCTCGACACCGCTCAGTAAGAACCCTGCCCCCTCTTCGGAGGGGGCATTTCTTTCCCCTAGAAGGAGCTGTAGTTACTAATGAAGATTGTTAGCGACAAGGATCTGCGCGTGGCTATGCTGTCAGGCGCTGTCGTATTATTTGAAGCAGGTGTTGCACGGGAGATATCTGAAGAGATTGCTTGGGTGGCTCTTCAAATGGGGGCTAAGGAAGTCTCCGTTGATACACCGAAAGAACCTGTTATTTCGGAGCCGCCACTTGAGGTGAGTGAAGAAGTGTCCGTCGAGGTGACTGCACCAGAGGAAGACGACTCTGCTTTGCTTGAGGTCATGAACCAAATTATTAAGGAAGGTGATCCCGAGTCTTTTAAGAGCGACGGCACGCCTAAAGCAGCTGTCGTTAACCGTATGGCAGGACGAACTGTGCGGACCGAAGAACGTGACTCAGCGTGGCAAAAGGCGCTGAACGCACTTTAGTGAGGTAAGGCATGGCAGTAACAGTACAAAGCGTAGTTGATCGAGTTCAGGCTACTCTGCAAGACACGACCGGCGTCCGCTGGCCTGTTACAGGAGAGCTTGTTCTGTGGGTCAATGACGCACAACGTGAGATAGCGTTACTGAAGCCCGACGCTAGCGCAACCAATGCGACTATTACGCTGGCTACAGGTACGAAACAGACAATACCCACCGGTGGTAATAGGTTGTTGCGCGTTGTACGGAATATGTCTGCCGCTAGTAGCGGGACTGGTAAGAGAGCAGTACGGCTCGTATCGCGAGAAGTGCTCGATGCTCAGACACCAGACTGGCACGACCCAACTGTAACTGGTGACGCGGCGCATACCAGCGTTGTTAAGCACTATATCTACGACGAGCAGAACCCTCGGAACTTCTACGTATATCCCGGCGTGGCAGGCTCTGCTTATTTGGAGATCGTCTATTCAGACAATCCAGCAACTGTAGCTTTGGCGGGTAACCTGTCGGTTCCTGATATATACGCGAACGCAGTAATGAACTACGTTCTGTACATGGCGTATATGAAAGATGCTGAGTACGCAGGTAACAATCAGCGTGCCGCCAATCACTACCAGATCTTTACTGCTGCAGTCACCGGGAAGGGACAGATAGACGCTCTTACTTCTCCTAATTTAGAAGACCACGCTGGTTCAGCTCCGCAGACACGGTTAGGGTAAAACGCCATGGCAACATCGTATGAAAGCTTGTTGCCAGAGATCATTCCGATGGTCCCCGGCTGTCCAGACACTCTGATTGAGTCGAACATAAGAGCGGCGGCTATAGAACTATGCGAGAAAGCACCTGTATATCAGGCTGAGCTTGATCCCATAACGACCGTCGCTAATATCTTTGAGTATGACCTAGAGCCGCCTTCAGGGGCGGTGGTGCATAGCATTCTCTGGCTCATCCACGAAGGCAAGGATCTTGAGCCGCTTTCTACTGGATTAGTGGAACAGCGTGTTCCTGACTGGCGGAACGCTTCTAACGCTGGCACGCCTCGTTATTTTGTAAAAACGTCGCAGAGCACTATTAACCTTGTGCCTACGCCGTCAGCCACGTCCGCGTCCAGCACTATTCTTAGAGCGCAGCTAAAACCCTCTCACACTTCGCAGAGTAGCGACGACGGTTTCATGTCGGATTATCGTGAGACGGTTATTAATGGATCGCTGTATAGGCTGTTACGTACCCCAAGTAAGGAGTGGACAGACTATAACGGCGCAGCTGTCTACGCAGGACTGTTCAATGAAGGCGTAGTACGCGCCGAAAGGCGTGCGCGCCATGGAGATTCACCTGTAGCAAGGAAGGTTAAATATGGAGGGTTGTACTCACACCCCAACACTAAGCGCAATAAATACGGACAAGGCGGGTAACCGCGATGTTCCAGTACTGGCAGATGTTCGGCATGAGTGGGAGTTTGTTAAACCGGGGATTGAACAGATTCTCGCCGCTAGCTCTACGCTTACTTACCGAGTGGAAGATGTGTATGCGGCTTGTGTCCATAACGAAGCGCATTTGTGGACGAGCCGCGATGGCTTTGTCGTCACTACGACAGAGCTTGATACTTACACAGGAGAAAAGACGTTCTTGTTTTGGATTGCGTGGGCTAGTCGAAAAGGTAGCGCCCTTTCTGTCGCGCATCGTAAGTTTTTTGAAGATGTGGCTAGAGAGACTGGCCACACCAAAGTCGAAGTTAGAACAGCTGTTCCTGAAGTTGCGGAGTTTCTTAAAAACTCTAACTGGCAGCTTTCGGAAAATGTTTTTGTACGCGACCTGTATTAAAAGAGAGGTGGTACATGGGATCTAGGCCCAAATCGTCTGATTACGCCCCGACAAAGTCTGATCGGCTGAACGCTGCTATAGCAAATCAGCGGTATAACGACTTTAAAAAGCAATATGGGCCTCTGCTTCGCGACATGCGGGACCAATCTATGTCGCAAGATGTCGCTACTACTGCTAGGGGGCGTGCTAATGCAGACACTATGCAAGCGCTTACCAGTGATCTAGCTTATGCAGGCACCCAAGAGCCGTCCGCTGGTTCTGATATGGCGCAAGCTGTTGCAGGTCAAATGGGGGCTGCAACTGCAGATGCGAAAGCCTTTACCAATGATCAAAAAATGAAGGTGCTTAGAGTTGCAAATCAACAGCAACAAGTTGGCGGCGCGACTTTGTCTGAGTTGGCGCGTATTGAGACAAGTGGAGCGCTGACATCTGCTAAAGCTAAAGCTCAAGAGCGAGCAGCCTTAGCAGGAGCAACCGCTCAGCTCGCTGGCTCGTACATATTGCAGGGAGCGAAGAACAAAGCCGGTGGCGGCAAATGGCATAGCCCCGCCAAGGTTAATGAAATGGGGCAGCAAGTTAATAAAGGCGGACAGACGAGAGCGGAATTTGCTGCTCAGCAGCTTGGCAGCTTAAACCCGCCTTTTTATGGCCAAAACGCACCGACTGTTACCGCGAAGCCAGTTGCTGAGTTTGTACCGGATACGGTTCGAGGGTTCGGAAACCGACTACGACATACTGGGTATTTGCCTCCGAGACGGCGAGGATAAAGTAAGAGGACAGGTACAACATATGGCACATAAAGAAGACAGGAAGGCAAGAGCTGCTTACGGGCATGAGTTTGAAGAAGCTGGGCTTGAGTGGGTAAGTGACCCTGAAAAAGCTCTTTCCGATATTACTCGGCAAGAGTATCTGGACTATGTCCGTGACTTTAAGGAACACGAAAAAGCGTTAGTTGAGCAGGCCACTACGGATACTTCGCTTATCGATCAAGCCCGTGAGGACGCGCCAATGGCGGCTGAACTCACCCGAGGGATTGCTTCTCGTAATGCTCAACGTTATGGGGCTAGTCTTACACCCGCGCAGGTGAAAGAGCGCGAACGACAGCTTCAACTAGGTAATACTTTAGGCACCGTCAACGCTGTCAGTAACGCTCGTATAGCGCAGCGCGATTTAAATACGCAGTTGTTAGATTCTTTGATAGATGTAGGGCAGGACATTAATCGCTCTTCACAGAATCAAATGGCTTCATCTGCTGCTAATTGGCGAAACATGCAGAATCAGTACAGGCAGGCCAAAGCAAATTACAGGTCGCAGACCTATAGCACCATAGGCGCTTTAGGTTCGGCTGCTATTTTTGCATTCGCCTTTTAATGGAGCACTTTTATGAGCGTCGGTGAAGGGTTACTTGCAGCTATACAAGCCTCGCAGGCTATTACGCAAAGCCAGCGGGACTACTACGCCCGTAATCGTCAGTTTGAGCTAGACCGTGAAAAGCTTGACCTAGATAGACAGAGGCTTGGTCAGGTAGATCGAGAGCTTTCTCAGCAAGATACACGGCTTGCCCTGACGGAAAGAGAAGTCGTTGTTGCAGAAGGCCAGTTCGGTCGAGACCAAGCTAAGGACGCCCGTGAGCAGACACAACGCAGTGGTCAGAAAACAATCAATATGGGTCTGTCAAACGGTAGTATCGATCTTAGCAAGCCGGGAAGTCTCGTTGATGTAGAAGACCCCATGTCGATAGCGGGGCGAGAGTTTGTGCTGGGCGTTCTCAATGGGGCTCTCCCGGTTAAGGAAGAGGCGGCAAAAAAAGGATTCGGGTGGACAGGGGTTAACGCGCATGTAGGCGAAGATGGGCAAACACGCTACACAGTTATGGGTCAGTATGCGAACGGCGAACCGGGTGTTCTAACTACTGCGGGAGAGGTGACAGACGTTCCCGGCGATTCAGTGGTTAGTGTAACTCGTGAGGAGCTAAATGAGCTTTTAAGTGTAAAGACGGTTTCTCTTATGGGAACCGCGCTCGGTCCCGATAAGCTTTTCGAATTTCTTGTTAAGCAAGGTATGCCTGTCCCTACCGCGACAAAGCTTAAGGAAGAGGCCGGTAAAACGAGCACGGTTCTAAACACCGTTTATAGCAATCTGGGCATAGCAGCAGGTAGGCAGCTTACGGCTTCGCTGGCTGCTGCTGGCAGTTCTGAAGAACGTAAGGCAATAGTTGTAGATGTAGCTAAGAGCATGGGTATAGATACATCTATACCTTCTGAACCTACAGCAGATGTAGCAGCCGCCGATAAGACTCATTACGTCGGGAAGATTGCTAATAGCCCCGCAGTAAGGAGCCTAGTATTTCCCGCTACAGAGAGCCAATATGAGTCTGATCGGTATGCGAAACAGCGTCCCCAAAGCGCCATGCCGGGGGTCGGTAAGAATTTCGGCGCTTATATTGATACCCAGCAGGAGGAGTTAGCTAGATTAAACACAGAAATTGGAGCGCTAGAAAACGACTATACCGCTTCAGCTGCGGCCAATGAATCTGCAGATACTTTGCAGAGACTCGCTCGTGATATGGACGAGAAAACGGGCAAAGCTAATAAGCTTGTTAAGGATACGAACAACAAAATACTTCAGGAAGTAGAGCGAGAGATAGCGACGCTGGAAAAAACAATCGACAGCTCGAACCTTGGCCCTAACAACTCGGCTTATAAGGACTATGCACAAAAGCTAGAAGAGCTTCAGCAGACTAGGGATTCTATTAAGGACGCTGGTAAACCGGTTACTCCTATGATGAGTTCCGATCAGTACAAAGCCTTGGAAGAAGGTATTTTTAGTAAGCTGTCTAATATGCCTCTTGATGAGCTTCAAGCGCTTTCTACTACTACAGGCATAGACTTTACTCCTGACGAACAACAGGTAATGGCGGCTAGGTTAGCTGAGCTACGGATCGACAATATCGCAGACATACCGAAGCTTATGCCGAACAAAGAAGTTGTGGCTCATCTGGCCATGCTTTCCACCATGGCACAGTCGGATGCCGAGCGCGTACTCATGACGGACGCTTGGAATAACTATCGTGATACGGGACGCACTAGCTTCTCAGAAGAAGAGCTTGCTACGTTTAACCTAGAGCGACAAAAAGAAGAGCGTCTGCAACAACAGTTTGGCTTGGATTTCCTCAAAGAACAGCGTCAGCGACTAGACAGCGCGACAGCTGAAAGAAGGTTGAATTATGAGATTGCCGGGGGGGATGAGGATATTGGCGAGATATTAGAGTACGCAGAGAAGCTTAACAGAGAAGTTACCCAAGCGTTCGAGACGACAGATCCAGTTACCGGCGAAGTTCGTCAGGCTGAGGGTGAAGAGGCTATAAAGGCAGCTAATAGGTTTATTAGAACTAAGCTACCGTACTTTCGTCAACAGTTGGAGTCACTCACTGCACAAAGCCCAGAGTATGCCCTCCGACATAGGGGGCGGATATCTGCACTTCTAAACGAGATGAGCCGTGGTATTTCCATGGCCACTCACGCTAAGACTAACAAAGATAAAGACGCATCCTACGATATCGCAGACCTTTTTGCTTATTACACAGGTTGGGGCGGGAGCAAAGATCCTGGTCCCAGCACAGTTGATGTCTCTGATTTGGATCTCAACAATGTGCATTTTGGCAAGGAGTCCCCAGCGGGAGTAAGAAACTTTGTGTATAGGACTACGGGAGGCGAGCCGGTCGGGCTTCCAATACCTGCACGGGAGATTGAGAACAGGAACAGAGCCCTTTACGCGATTATGGTTACCGCTGCTGAGCAGAACAAACTTAAACGCGCCCAATCCCAAACTCCGCAGTAGTAGGCTCTATAGGCTATGGCCGTTAATCCAGTTTACAAAGCCCTACTGCAGGGCAAGCAAAGCGCAGAAGACACGCCGTCTGAAAACGTTGTAGCAAAAGCGATGGTTTCAGAAGAAGAGCCTCGCCCTGCTGCTCCCGGCACTCTTTCTGAAAGTTTTGCAGCCGGGTACAGATCAGGGGTACACGGTCTTGGTAGAGACATAGACTATTTTAAGGCGCTTCTTAGTGCTTCGGTGGGCGATGAGGATGAGGCTGCGCGGCATATTAGGAACGCTCGCATAGAAGAAGAATCAGCCGCTGCGCCGCTGCGTGGGACCGAAGAGTGGAGCGATTTTTTAGAAGAGCCTACTTTGGAGGGTTTCCTACAAAAAGCAACAGAGTTCGGAGGACAGGTTGTTCCTTCTGTTATGTCTTCCATAGCAGGCGCAGGAGTAGGTGGCCTAGTAGCAGCAGGTGGTAGGGCAGTTGTAGGTAAGTCTGCGCGGACTGCCGCAAAGAGGCTTATCGAGGATTCCTTAGAACGTACCGCAAAAGGCGTAGCAGACCCTGATGAGCTTCGCCTTGCTCAACTGGCCTATAAACAGTATCGAGATACGACTCGGAAAGTTGTAGAACGGGGAGCGCTGGTCGGCGCGTTTGGATCAGAGTACCCACCCTTAGCTGGGTCAAATGTTTCTGAAGCCCTTGAGTCCGGTCGAGAGCTAGATAGGACACAAGCTTTTAGGGCGGCGGCTGTAGCTCTTCCACAAGCAGCTATAGGTGTAGGGGGAGAAGCCGCCTTATATAAGCTCCTAGGTAATGTAGCTAAAAAACGCTCACAGGGAGAAGGAAGCATATTTGGGCAGTTAGCTGCTTCTGTTACCCGAGGAACGGCTATTGAGTCAACAGCCGAAACAGCGCAAGAAGAGATAGCCATTAGAAATAGAATGGCTATGGACGACACGTTTACTGCGGAAGAAGCGTTCTTGCGTAGGACGCAGGCGTGGTTTGCTGGAGCGATTTCTGGTGGTGGCGCAGCAGGCGTTGGTACTACAGGCGTAGCAGCAGCTCAGCGTGTAGCCAAAATTGACCCTAATGAGGCTCTGGAAAAAACAGCTACCGTCTACGAAAAAGCACGTTCATTGTTACGAAGCGCGCAAGAGCAACGTGTTAATCGTGATATAGATAACGAACAGTATGGGGATCTTTCTTCCACTGTAACTACACCGGAAGCTGAGTCTGATATCAACGCGCAGTTGAATGCTATTGCAGATCCAACCAGTGCAAAAGCTTCAACTTGGGTAGCGGGAACATCAGCGCGTATTGCTACAACAGCAGAGGCTCCTAATACAGCGATAGAGATCTCTATTAAAGGCACTACAGCTTGGGCTGCTTTTATTCCGGGTAAAGGGACCATCTACTCAAAAAGCAAAGACGTAGTAGAAGAAGTAATTAACAGCAACGCAAGCGATAAGGCGCTACAACTTGCTCTCGGGTACAGTAAGGCTAAAGATGAAGTACCTGACGGCGATCTTGTAGTCCAAGTTTTTGACGCTCAGAACAATGTCATAAGCGAAGAGATTACAGACACTGATAGTCTGCCGGGGGCTTTGTCAGCTGCAGCTGATATCCAGCCAGAGGGCGGTCGTATAGGCCAGACCACTCTTGAAAAAGCTCTTGAAGAACGTGCAGCCCGTGTGGCTAATGAGCAAAGCCCGGTCAGTGAGATGTCCGCTCGTAAAGGGTTTGGCGAAGAAGAAGTTGACCTGACTTGGGGCGCTGCGTTTAAAGAATTAGCCGCTTTATTCGGTGGCGAAGAGACAATCCCTCTCTTAAACAGAAGCCCCGGTTTAGCCCCACGGGTAGAGGATGGCGGCGTTAAAGTTGAAGGGTATGAGCCTAAAAAAGATCCGAATAGAGAGTTTGATAACGAAAAAGACGCCCGTAAGAGCGTAGAAGAAGTTTCTGGCAAAGTTGATTGGAGCGACGGCTTGTACGCTCGTATGTCTGCTGCGCTTCTTAAAACGGTTGCGGCTCAACGCCAGATGTACCCAGATAGCATTGTTGGCGTTGAGCACGATGTGAAGACTGACCGTTTCTATGTGACACGGCTTGATCCCGAGGGAGATCGGTTTCGCTTTGAAACCAGAGGTAAGGTCGAGCTACTTCCTAGGGACGCATTTATAGAGAGGTCTATTGCAGCAGCTAAGGCTAGTAAGGAGGAATACCGTGAAGGGACTCTTACTGGCCCTGACGGTAAGAAGTCCAAAGTTAACCTAATCGATCTGGTTAATACGGGTCGTAGATTGATACAAGCTACAGAAGGCGTTCCTTGGACTGGTGATCAGTCTGGTGAGATCGATGCTATTAAGCAATCGCTCCGAGAAGTCCTTGGCGATTTGGCTTTGCGAGGCTATTCACTAGAAGTTGATGGCTTTGACCTTACAGCTGATTCGGGTTTTTTTACAGGTGATAAAAAAGGCTCATCACCGAGAGCTAAGTTCGGTCCAGTAGTCGCTTTTACTTCAACTGGAAGCCAGGTTCGTCTTGAACAGGCCCATAACGAAAGAAGCACCATAAATCCTGAAGCCGTTGAGGTTCCTTATCTAGTCAGAGATTCAGACGGTGAAATAATTGGAAGGCTAAATACGCCTGAAGCTCAGAACGCTGTCAGAAATACGTTGAACGACGATTCGTTAAAGGACGTAGAACCAGACCAAGCAGTAGAAGCGTACCTAGATAATTCTCAAGAGCGCGGACCGAGAGAAAGACAAGAGGAAGGAGATGAAACTTCTCCTGCTCAAATGCAGAACCGCCTTGAGCTTGCTCTTAAAGATTTGGATTTTAGTTTAGTACCCGCTGAAAATTTGCGGGGTTTACCGGAGACAGAAGGCCGAGAAGATGTAACTCCTGAAGGACCGCTCGATGACCCGAATCAGTCTTCTAGGGGCTTACCAGAAAATACTGCTGGTAGACCCGCTACTTCTAGTGCTGCTACTACTGTCTGGAAAGAAACCGTTGATAACGCTCCTTCTGAACCCGAACTAAGCTGGGCCGATTTACCCTACGGAGAGTCGGATAAGCTTTGGATAAGCGAGCTTGCTAAAAGAGTCGTTGCTAGATTTCAGTCTACGCTTAAGCTTAAAAACCCGCCTGCTGTATTTAGCTTTGCTGAACTTACTTCTGCTGATCCAAACAGCGAGCTATGGGCAGCTTTAAAAGCAAACTACTCTGACGCTGACTTAGTGTTTATAGAACAGCAGATCAGACTTATGCAAGACGATCCGTCCATGCTCGGACGGTATCTGTGGAATACAAATCTGATCATAGTTAGGGAGTCAGGTAACCCCTTAACTGATGCATATGTTTTAGCCCATGAGTTTGGGCATGCCTTTTATCACCAAGAAGTTAAAACCGCTTTGTTCAACCCGGCGTTGTATAAGCGACTACAAGCTGCTTATGAAGCGGACCCGCTTCATGATACCTATGTAGAAGAGTATGGTTCTCTGGGCATAGATGAGTGGCATGCAGACCAAGTTGCGAGGTGGGCGGTTAAAGACTATACGAGCCGTCCTCCAAAAAATATGCCTGAACGGCATTTCAAGCGCATTGTTAAAAAGCTAAGGCGCTTATGGCAGGAGCTACGGCGGGAATCAAAAGAGCTAAGCGCTGGGCATACAGTGCGGTTCGGTAATGTAAATACCGATTTCGATAGCTATCTAAATGCGGTTATAAAAGCTAAACGGGACGAAGACGCTAGAAGTGATGCCCTTTCTATAACTGAAAGGATTTTCCCGCAAGCAGTACATAACGCTGTTGTGGAAGAAGGCGGTAAAGCTATAGCTCTACACTGGCGTAAATCTCTGGCGGAAATTGCTCGCCCCCTTATGAGATTTGTAAGTACTGCGGACTCTGTACTTAGGTCGTATGCAGGTGATGAGCTGGCAGATATGTTTTATGTCCGCTCCCAGCAGGATGACTCAGACGGACGTTTGGGTATGCTTGGCCAAATTGGGGTTACGGTGCATCGGTTTGTAAATGAATTTACAGATCAGATTGGGGACATGAATGATCCTGCTGTTCAAGCTGCTTTTAGAGAGGCTGCAGGAAAGAAGACAACGGCTGAGCTACAAGGTAAAGCTAAGCAGATTCGGCTATTTCTTGAGCGTCTTCATGAAGAGTACATAGCTCCTTCCAATACAGATATAAATCGCTTACCTAACTACTTCCCCATAGCGCTTAACCTGCTTGCGATAGATGAAGCGGGTGATCAGTTTGTTGACTTATTAGTCGCAGAGTCTCCCGGCCTTACCCGTGCAGAAGCTCGTAAAGCTGTTGAAAAGATAAAACGCCTTAACCAAACAGCAGCAGATGACCAGCCTATTTCTTTAAGCCCTGAAGATGGTTTTAATCCTACTGACCCCTCTGCTATAGCAGAGCGAAGAAGGCTTCTTACTCTAGGTATAGACCCAAGCATATTGGCTGAGCAAGGGTACTTGTTACCTCCTGATCAAGCCTTTATGAGTTACATGCATCATGTAGTTAAGCGCGTTGAGTGGAACCGCGCCACAGATAATGGCGCTCGTGTAAATCAGATTCTCGAAACCTTAGACCCTGAAGCTAGGGAAGTCGCGCTGTCTACAATCGCGACTTATCTGGGGTATCAGACTTCCCCGCTCAGTCCGTTGTGGCGAAAAGTTAATTCTTATGGGCAGTTCTTTCAGTTCGTAACTATTCTTCCGTTTGCTGCTATAGGCTCTATTACAGATTTAGCTGGCCCAATTATTAACGCTAAAGAATTTAATCTGGATACTTTCTTAGACGGGTTTAAGCAGCTTGTTTATACGATTAAAAATCCCGAAGAAAGGAAGCAGTTCGCCCGTGACCTTGGTCTTGTTACTAATGAGACTGTAGCGAATGCGTGGGTAACACAGGCGGAACAAGACTATATGGATCCGGCAATCCGCCGTGCTTCAGACGTTTGGTTCCGCATGATTGGGTTGGATCAATTTACCAAGTTTTCTCGTGAGTTTGCCGCTGGCATGGGTGTCCAGTTTATTGTTAAGCATGCTAGGAACGAGTTTAACAACCCTAGGTCAGAGCGGTATCTGAGAGAGCTTGGCCTTACTGCCGAAGAAGTTTTGAAGTGGCATGCGGACGGGCGTCTTCTTTCTACTCCCGAAGGGAAGAAAGTGGCGCAAGGCGTAGTCCGGTTTACTGAGTCTTCTATTCTTCGACCTAATGCCGCGGAAAGACCTTTGTGGGCAAGCGACCCTCATTGGGCACTCATATGGCAGTTGAAGAGCTATTTCTGGGCCTATTACAAAGTTATAGGCGGCGGCCTTATGCGCGAACTTAAGACTCGTATTGCTGAAAACCCTGGCGAAGAGGGTAAGTTAAATGTGGCTCAGTTGACTGCTGCAACTAGTGTTCTTGCGCTGACAGCCGTAGCGACAATGCCCTTGGCTATGCTGGGATTAGAGCTTCGCGAGTGGGCAAAATACGGTCTTGCTTGGGCGTTGCCCGGTGTTTCCCCAAAAGAGCGCTACTTTAGGTCAGATCGTATGGAGTGGGGGGATTATCTTGGGGAGATGGTAGACAGGTCCGGTTTTCTTGGACCTATGTCGCTGGTGGCTATGTCTAATCAGCAGATGGAGTGGGGGCGTTCTGGTATGACTCCTATCTTAGGCCCAACTGCTGAGACTTTAGAAACTATATGGCGCAACGGTTTTGATGTAGGTAAGACTATAACGGGCCGAGTCTTACCAATTTATAACCAACTTTAAGGTGCTTATATGAAGATCGGTAACCTTTTAAAAAATGTTGTAGGTACTGTTGCTCCCAAGCTGGCTACCACTCTAGGTGGCCCTTTAGCTGGTATGGCCGTGGGGGCGATTGCAGATGCGCTTGGCGTCGAACCGACAGAAAAAGCTGTCGCCCAGCGGTTGCAGAACCCTACTCCCGATGATCTTCTCAGACTTAAAAATGCAGAGAACGAGTTCGCCGTCAGGATAAAAGAACTCGAATTAGACGAGAGCAAACTGGTTATGCAAGATGTTCAAGATGCTAGGAAGGCGTTTTCTGGCGATTGGACTCCAAAAGTTTTTTCCTTGGGTATTCTCATAGGTTTCTTTGCGTTCATTTTTTTCATCGTTTCCGACGACTGGAATCGCGAAATGGAGCCTTTGCTGAACATTATCTTGGGTGGCCTGTTAGCGAACGTAGCTAGTGTCGCCTCGTTTTACTTTGGATCTAGCCAGAAAGGGAACTCTTCATGATCGAGCGTTTGGTAAAGCAGCTTCGGTTGCACGAAGGCTCTAGGCAATTTGCGTATGAGGATCACCTCGGGTACGTAACTGTTGGCGTAGGACGCTGTCTGGATGAGAAAGTTGGCCTAGGTCTTTCGGACTCCGAAATAGATTTTCTGCTAAAGAACGATATAGAGCGCTGTACAGCTGAACTGCAGCAACGTTTTGATTGGTTTGATGGGCTGGATGAAGTACGAAAAGTTGCACTCATAGATATGAACTTTAATATGGGCATTACTCGCCTCTCGAAGTTCAAAAACATGCTTTCGGCGCTCAGCGATTCACGGTATGACGACGCGGCTACCGAAGCACTTGATTCAAAGTGGGCGAAGCAGGTTGGGCAGCGGAGCACTAATGTGTCTGAAATGCTTCGCACTGGCGAGTACTTTCAGTAGTAGTTAATTAGCCGGGCTAATATAATTTCGGCAGAGGAAATACCATGGCATATAGCTCGACATTAAGCCTTGTTACTGGGGATACCCTCCCAGAGCTTACGTTTACGTTGAAAGACAGTAATACCGCAGCGAGCGGTCAGACACTTGACGCAAATAACGATGCAACTTGGGCAGCGATCAATTTGTCCGGTGCGTCGGTTAAGCTACGCTTAAGGGAACTAGGCAGTACCACTGTTAAAAGCACGCTTACGTGTACGGTTTCTGATGCCACTAATGGAAAAGTTACCACCGATTTTCCGACCGGCACGCTGGATACAGCTGGTACGTTTGAGGGTGAGCTTGAGATAACGTTTTCGTCAGGCGGTAAGCAGACCGTTAATGACCTGATCAAATTTAAAGTCCGCAGTGACTTCGACTAAATGGCTATACGGCTCCGTGTTGATGCTTCTTATATAAGGGTCACTGTTTCATACAGTGCCCCGCAGGTTATAGCGCCTGCGTTTCAAGAAGCTCGGGCCATTACAGATCGCGCTTACTTAAAAGCGTCAGTTTCCAGTCGGGTTCCTAGGGTATCTGTATCTGCTAGGTCGCTTCAGACTGTAGTGGGGTTCCAAGACCTCCAAGCCAGAGACATAAAAATAGATTCCTATAGTCATACTCTCAATAGGTATTTGAGAGATGACACGGCAACTCCACTGGACCAGTTAGCGATATCTTCCTCGCTAAGTACTACTGATTCCCAGTCCTTAACAGATGCTATTCAGTCCTTTGCAGTAGGAAAAGGACTTAGCGACTCAGCTATAGCAGGTGACTTTGCCTATATATTATTTACGGCGCAGCGCAGTTTTTCGGATTCGACGTCGGTAGCTGACGCTCTTCAATCTTTCCAAATAGGTAAAGGTCTTGCAGAGACACTTGGCTTTACCGAGACAACAGCGTTTGAGGTATCAACTCATTTAGCTGATACAGGGGCGGCTACTGAGGCTTTAGCTATTTCTTTTGATAAAGCACCTGCTGACTCAGCATCCGCTACGGATAGCTTTTCACCAGTTGTATCTTGGGCACGCACGTTTTTTGAGACTCCAAGCGCAGTCGATTCACCAAGTTTGCTAGTAGACAAAGCGCTTTCTGAAACGCTTACTGCTACAGACTCTTTCTCTAAAGTCTTTAATTATTCATCTACATTCTCAGAGCATCAATCCGTAGAGGATTCATCTTCTTTGAGCGTGTCCGATGCGCCGTCAAGCGCGGCAACGGCTTCTGATTCGTTTACTTATACAGCTGTGTTCATACGTTCGCTGGCAGAGTCTGTTAGCGTTTCCGAATCACTGTCGCTAAGTAATAGAACTGCTGTTTCTTCCACCCTTAATGCTCGGCCACTTAATACCGGGCCTCTGAATAACTAGCACGGAGACACCATGTTAAACGATGATCTGAAAATGAAAGGTCACTTGAAGATCTCACTTAATGGTGAGGTGGTTCAAGAGGTTCCCAATCTCGTAGTGACTGCAGGTAAAGGCTATGTAGCCTCCCGTATGAAAGACACAACTGCTACAGCTATGTCCCATATGGCTATAGGTACTGGAAGCACGGCAGCTGCAGCTGCTAACACTGCTCTTGGTACGGAAGCTAATCGTCAGGCACTTACATCTACAGCTGTATCTGGAGCGGTAGTAACGTATGTGGCTACTTTTGCTGCAGGCCAAGGTACAGGTGCTATTACTGAGGCTGGAATATTGAATGCTTCCAGTAGTGGTACGTTGTTGTGCAGAACAGTTTTTTCGACTGTGAACAAAGGCAGCTCAGACTCCATGACTGTTACATGGACAGTGACCATTAGCTGATCCTGTTATTTATTAGGTAACCCCGCATGGCCGTTAAGTTCTGTAATAACTTTGCCTCGACTCTTTCGTCCGGCATAAATTCCTCGGCTACTACTATATCCGTAGCGAGCGCTACAGGACTTCCTAGTCTTAGCGGCAGTGACTACCTGTACCTTACGATAGACACGGATACAGGTAGCCCTACTCGAGAAATAGTCAAAGTTACTGGAATATCCTCTAACGACTTAACAGTGGTTAGGGGGCAAGACGGTACTTCGGCAACGTCTTTTGACGCAGGTACTAAGATCGAACTACGGGTAACGGCGGCAGCTCTTCATGAGTCTGTTTCTGTAGCTGTAGATGACTTAGTGGATTCAGCTCCTGGGGCGCTTGATACGCTTAACGAGCTAGCTGCAGCTCTCGGCGATGATGCTAATTTTTCTACTACGGTAACTAATAGTATAGCCACAAAGGTGCCATTAGCTGGTGGCACCATGACGGGCAATCTGACAGCCCCGAATCTAAGTATCACGAGTACGAATTGGTTCGGGTTTGGAGACTATGGCGAAAGAATCACCGGGAGTAACGCTGCTGGCACGCTTACCTTTCTAACCGACGCCACCACTGCGCTACAGCTGGACTCTTCACAAGGCGCTACGTTCTCGGGAGCTGTTACTGTAGGAGCAGACGACACTGGTCACGACGTTAAATTCTTTGGCGCTACCGCTGGGTCTTACATGCTGTGGGATGAGTCCGCAGACGATCTTATTTTAGGAGGTGCTGCGCGCTTAGGCGTAGGGGATACTCCTGATTCTACTCTTCACGTAAAAGACACTGTTCAAGCAGTAAACACATGGACGAGTCTTACTGATGCCGTTGCGGACGCATCTTTCAGATTTTTTGGTTCTAGCCATGCGAATGAGTATGGAATTTTCATGGGGTATGCCAACTCGTCAAATGACGCTCAAGGAATACAAGCGTCAAGGACTAGTGGCGCGGCTGCTTTCCCCTTACTGCTAAACCCTTTCGGGGGCGAGGTCGGGATAGGCTTAACTGCCACAACGGCACCCTTAACAGTCAAATCAGACTCTACTAGTTCATCTGATTCCGGCATCACTTTACAGGGTAACGGAAACACAAACGCCATATTCAAGGTTGGCGAAAAATCAACTGATGGTGCGCGTCTTCACATGTATGACGGCGGCACCGAGAAAATTGCTTTCTATACCGATGGCACAGCCAATCACATCAGCGCAGGTAATTTGGGTATAGGAGTCTCCCCACACGCCTCCTCAAAACTACATGTATATGGTGATACTTGGCTTGACAGCGCAGGTACAACGAATCGCAGTTTGTATTTCCGTAATCAATCAACAGATTCAACTGGAGGGGCAGTAAAGAGCGACCAGACCTTGTCGCTTTGGTCGGGCAATGGTTCCGGGGCTCCAGTTCAGCGAGTCACTATTGATACCAGCGGCGACGCCACGTTCGCCGGTAACCTTGATGTTGACGGGTCAGCGGGTATTTATCAGCGAAACTCCTCGGGTGGCAGTATTGTCCTAGACGATACGGATACTGCTGATGCATCAACACCAATGGTGTATTTGCGAAATGCTGCGGGGCAGTTGACGCTAGGTCGCTCTAATCGCAATGCGTCTACAGGGCTGACTACAAGCTCTACTGATTCTCTTACTATTTCTAGCGCCGGAAACGCTACGTTTGCCGGAACGATAACGGCTACAGCTTCGGGGGCGAATAGCAGTATATACGCGCTGGATTTAAGCCGATCAGGAAGTGGCAGCAGTCCCGACATCTGGTCGAATAGCAATAATTTGGTTCTTGGCACAAGTGCTTCTAATGCTGTCTTAACCCTTCTGAATAGTGACGCAACGTTCGCCGGAACGGTGACATCGGAAACTACGACAGGCGACGCAACATTCGTCGCGTATCGTAACCAGACATCGTTAGTTAACGAAGCTGATGGCTCAAATCTGATCGGCGCGTATTTGTTCAAATCTAGCGATACGTCTGGCACGGAACCTCACTACGCCGGGATTGGTGGGTTTTCAAATAAATTCGGGCAAATGGAGCTTCAGTTTTTTACGAGCAGGGATAGGTGGGAAGCAGATCCTCGCGTTCCAACGCTCACGCTGGATAAAGATAAGGATGCTACGTTTGCCGGTGGTGCCACGTTTGCTGGTGATGTGACCGTGAGCGGCGGCATCCTCAATTTAGGCACGGCAAACACAAGCTCCGCTCACATCAACTCCTATGAGCTGATGACGCTCAATATCGACACTGATAACGACGATACAGATCGTTATTTCAAGTGGAGCAAAAATGGTTCGTCGGGTAGCGGCACTGAGCTTATGCGGCTCGATGAGAGCGGCGATGCCACGTTCACCGGTCATATTGAGCTTGCCGACAGCAAGTACCTAAAGCTCGGCGCTGACGCAGACTTCATTATCTACCACGACGGTACTAGCAATTACGTTCAAGCCGCAAAGCAAGACTCGGACATCATCTTCCGAGGAAACGATGGTGGCACTGGCGTCAATATGCTTACGCTGGATACAAGCGCGTATGGTGATGCGACGTTTTCTGGACACGCAATCCTTGGCGGAAAGATCACTGTCGGCACCACCCTCGACGGCGTAGGCGCACCAGCGGCGGGGACCGGAGTTCTCGGCGCGACCAGCGCATACGGGGCGATTCTAACGGGTCAGGGTTCCACTAGCGATGTAACAATTACAAATGATGCAGGCAATACCGTTCTGCTCGTTCCTACCGGCACGCGCCATGTTCAAGTTCCTTACGGAGACATCACTACTCAGGGACTTACTGTCACTGGGGCTACAGATACCACCGAAGAGCTTGCACGTTTCCAGAACTCCGCAGGGTCCAACGAGTTGGTTATTTCCCAGGAGGGAACTTCTGGCTACGCAATTAAGTCTTCCGTAGATCTGCGACTGCACGCTGATGCTGACAATGATACGTCTGCGGGTGGCTCAAACATCAAGATGTACACCGATGCCTCGGAGCGTATGCGTATAACTAACGGGGGCGATGTCACCATCGGAAGTGGTGACAATGTGGGTACTGCCGGAACCCTAGACCTGTCGGTAGGTAGCACAAATTACACGGGCGGTCTTACTCTGTGGTCCCCCAGCCAATCAGCTCATTCAGTAAGTTTTGGCGATGGCTACACAGGCACAAATCGCTACCGGGGGTTCCTGCAGTATAGCCACATTGATGATTCGCTGGCATTCGGCACTACGTCAACCGAAAAAGCGCGTATTGACTCAAGCGGCAACGTCGGCATTGGGACCACAGTGCCAGCCGGAACGCTTGATCTTGGAAACGCGACCGGCGGCAAATCAATCGTTTGGGGCGGGACATCAGCAGACGCTCATTACACAAGCATATGGTCGGAATACGGAACCGCGTCACTAATTTTGGGTGCGGGGCTGAAGCCGCCACCCGCTGCCGCTGGGTTCAAGGTTCCCTATACAGGCACGTATGGCTACGCCGCGATTGAGCTAGACAGTTGGTCAGACGACGGGATGAAGTTCTACGTCGGACCTGATGCGTCCGTCACGAAAGACGCCGACATCACGCCAACTGAAGTGATGCGGATTGCAACGAACGGCCGAGTTGGCATAGGAACCACATCGCCGGGCAGTCTTTTACATCTATCGGCAGCGGCAAGTCCTACGCTGCGAATTGTAGATACGACGAATGACTGTACGCTGTTGGCTTATGCCCAGGACAGCGAAGCAATTATCGGCACGTACAGCAACCACGATTTAGGGATTTTCGCCAATAGCGCTCGCGCTATGACGATTAGAGCTGACGGTTACGTGGGAATCGGCACCAACTCGATTGACAGTCGGCTGCACGTCGAATCAGGGGGAGCGACAGAGTTAACTATCGAGGGTGACGGGCAAGGTTATATAAATGCGGGGTTAGTCTTTAAGGCAAATAACAGCACTAGCTATCGTGGACTCGGCGTGTTCATGCACGATGCAGGGGCTGACGTAGAGTGGTACGCAGGCACTCCCTATGCCGCTGCCGACACCTACATCATTGCGCGAAAAGCAAGTCTCACGTCGCATGACAACAGCATGGCTCAAACTGCAAACCAGCTTGTATCGGTTAATAGCAGCGGGACGCTTACAGCCCACAGCGGGTATCTTCAAGTCGGTGGCTCGGTATCGTCATATGGCAGGATCGAGGCTTATGGCTCTAGCGGCGCGTATTTAGACCTCTCGCATGCTGTAAATCACTCGGGCGACTATGACTCAAGATTTATCAATGACGGGACTAACACTCAGCTAACTAGCAAAACGGGATTCATCGATATAAACCCGCAAGCCGAGCGGACGTATCTCCGTCATTCGGGATCGGTGGTTCTTGAAACCACTGCCGAAGGATTCAGATGCAGGGACACGTCGGGCAGTGAAGCAGCGTTAACCTTTGGCTCATCAGCCAACGCTACTCTTGGATCGGTTGTTGCAAGCACCAGCGGTGGCGAGATGCAGTTTTATAGCTACATCCACGGCGCGGCTTTTGCTTTTCGCGGCGAAGATGGTGACGGAACTGTTAACTCAGTTATATGGGCAGATCCAGATTCTGACGTTTGGCTCTATTACGATGGGGGGTGGAAGTTCCGTACTGCAAGCGATGGAGTTTTGATCAACGGCAGTATTTCCTACAACTCAGATCGTCGCCTCAAGAAAGACATTAGCCCGATTTCGGGCGCGTTAGACGCCGTAATGAGCCTCAAGGGCGTGAATTACACGCTGATTGATAGCGACACAAAGCACATCGGTTTCATCGCTCAAGATATTCAAGCAGACGCACCTAGCTGGTTGACCGAAAGAGTTGTCGTTGAGTCAAGCAGTAATGACGAAACCGCTAAGCGTAGGGGCATTATCCGAGACGACGAGAGCGTGGAGATGCTCGCGCTCAAGTACACGGAAATGGTGGCGCTTTTAACTGAAGCGATGAAGGAGCAACAAACACAAATTGAAGCGTTAACTAAACGCATCAAAGAATTGGAGGATAAGTAAATGGCTACATGGCAGATTGAGACTCTTAAATATACGAACAATTCAGACAAGATTGTCACGCAGGCTCATTGGAGCTGCTTTCATAAAAAAGAGGCTAATGGGGAAAGTTACTCCGCATCTAACATCGGTACTGTAGCCCTTGACGAAATAGAAGCGAGTGCGTCGGGGTTCATTGCCTATAGCGATTTGACTGAAGCAAAGTGCTTAGAATGGGTGCATGCAAAAGTAGATAAGGCCGGGATTGAAACAGTAGTAGATGCAGCAGTAGAGGCACAAATAACTCCTGCCCATAAAACTGGCAAGCCTTGGGCGTAAGCGATGGACCGCTTCAAATCCATTAGTATCGCTAATATAATTAAGCTTTCTCACAGGAGGAGTAACAAATGGCAGACGAGCAGCCAAAAGCAAGCGAGATAACTCTTACGGCAAATGGAAAGACCTACAGGTTAGATGACCTGTCTGAGGAAGTTAAAGAGTTAGTCGGCTTGCACGCTCAAGCCAATGACATGATGGTGCAGGCAAGGCGGCAAGCAGTGATCCATGAACTATCGACCAAGGAACTGGCACGAATTATCGAGCAAAAGCTTGAAGAGGCCGATTCTGATGACGATGGACCCGACCAGCAATCCGCCACCGGATAACCGTTATTACTGGGAAGCCGTGAATCGGATTTCGTCGCATGAAGCTATGTGCGAGGAGCGCTCAAAGACAATATTTGAACGCCTAGAGCGTATAGATAACAGCATTGAGACGCTGCATAAACGGATGTTTACGCTAGGCGTGTTGCTTTTGACAGGCATGGCAGGGCTTATACTCACATTGTTGTTGAAATAATATGGCGTACTTCAAAAGAGACCGGTTCTCAGGAATAGCCCCAGCTGTATCTCCTCGTTTGTTGGGGGATGCAATAGGGCAAACTGCCCAGAACATAGATTTTGAGTCTGGGCGATTGGTATCTATAACGGACGATTCCGACGCTTATACGCTACAGAGCGCTATCCGTAGATCGATATACTTTTATCGAGATACGTCCTGGCTTGAATGGTCAGAGGAAGATGTCTCAGTAGTTCCCGGCCCCATCCCCGGTGATACTAGCGACCGCTTGTATTTCAC
>Ga0114933_10000373_pt1 | contig 54900 bp, 52 predicted proteins | sample 4SBtaG_FD_89691 | JGI IMG/M metagenome (GOLD analysis project Ga0114933, IMG submission 89691) | Deep subsurface microbial communities from Kolumbo volcano to uncover new lineages of life (NeLLi) - 4SBTROV12_W25 metaG | ecosystem: Environmental > Aquatic > Marine > Volcanic | place: Kolumbo...
GCGTTCGCGACTGAGTCGTTACTCGCAGGGACTCCCATGCAGATGGCCGAGTATTTCGAGCGATTTGAACAAGACTCAGGACTTACACACGTCACGTTGTGCCCTGCGTTCGGAAGTATCACAGCTACCGAAGCCCGCACTTCCCTGGAGTTATTCAGCGATGCGGTGATGTGTGGCTAGAGCTGAAAGTTCGGGCCGTAGGAGTCAACGCTCTTAGGGCTGTCATCGGTAACACGTCTTTCGGCTTCGTGCCTCCCCACCTGGGTGTTCACCGATGGAACTCTGCATTGAGGGACCTCAGGAGCGAATCGGAAAAACGCAGAGGGCGGGGCCGAAGCCCCGCCCGTCAGGCGTGCTGTAGCTGCCCTCTACCGAGAGTAGCTAGAAGCCGGATTAACCAGCTGCGCGAGCAGCGTCGAGCCAACCGTCAACCGTGGAGCGGTTGCCGGCGATCCAGTCAGCGGCAAGATCCTTAGGATCTGCACCCTCACCTTGGGCCACGTTTGCAAGCGAGATATCCATTACAGATAGCTTGATCTGAAGAAGGAGTTCTTCGGCTGCTGGGTTATCAGCAAGGAACTGGTTGTTTGCTGCTGCACGAATGTCAGCGGCTTTCCAACCGATTGGGCAGAGACCGTCGGCGCTACGGGCAGGGCACTGGTCCTCGCCGATAGCTGCTGTACCTGGTCGTTGATCCCATCCGTCGCCACCATCTTGACCCATTGGGTTGGAGTCATCCAAGATTGCTTCCATTCCCAACCAGTAAGCGTTGTCGCCGGGACGAATCTGCGTGATGTATGCAGACGGTGTCCAGGTGTACGCAACCACTGGGAGTCCTTCGTTGACCATGTCGACAGCTTGTGCCCACATCGGGTCGTAGCCAGCCTTCACCTGTTGCAGGTTCTTATAGCCTGCGAAGGCAAGTTGCGAGTTGATGATGTTGTCGCAGGTCCAGTCTTCAGGGCAGCCCATGATGTCAACCATTCCGTTACCAGGATTGGCATCGGTGGCGTCATAGGCGGCTATTGCGTCGGCATTGTTGTCGAGGTCCTCAAGGGTGTAGATCCCGTATTCGTCGGCGAATGACTTGGTAATCAAGTAACCCTGGAGGCCACCTGACATCATCTCTTCACCGAGAACACTTACAACTTCGCCGACCAAACTGCCGTCGGTGCGTTCCGCATCAAGCCAGCTTTGGTGACCTGGCATCCAGGTGTTGGCCCAGAAGTCCATATCGCCCTCAGCCATGGCCATGAACGCGTTTTGTGGACCGAGTTCCATGTCAGCTGACTCAGAGACCGTGTAGCCGAGTTCACGAAGCAGAGCCGTGTAGATCTCGGCCTGGACATAGCCGGTGCTCCAGCTTGCGCGACCTGAGGTCACGCTGACACCCTCACCCGGGGTCATGTTGACCGCAGCTGCGGCTTCGGTGGTAGCAGGAGCGGAAGCAGAAGCTTCAGCTTCTGAGCTGGAATCATCGTCGCTGCCGCACGCGGCCAGGATTAAGAGCGCTGCGGCTGCTACGGCAACCGCACGCGTTAATGTTGTCTTCTTCATAAAGGGGGCCCTCCCTAGAGTCCCAAGGTCTGCGCCCGCGAGTAATCGACTCGAGACGGCACCCAGAAGGTTAGTAGACGAATCAGGCAAACCCGTACATTCGGGCCTTAATCTGTCTTAGGTGTACACCTGTTTTCGGTCAAATTCGGACAATGTGGCGCGCACGCTGGCTCCACCTGTGACGCCAGCAAAGACCATGAATAAAGCTCCTACGCCCGAAACAAGGTTCGGATCTGCGACTCGCGCGATGCTCGCCACCCATGCTATGCCCATCGCGACCAGCCCGAGTCCTAACCCGCAGACAATCGAGCACCATCGATACAAAAACTCTTCATCTTGGGAGATAATGCCGCTCGCAGGAATGGCAACCACTAGTGCTAATAGGCCTACTGCGAGGCCGACCCAACCAAGGCCTGCGCCTTTGTTGGTGTAGCCGTCATAAATAACGTCACCGGTCCGCTGGGCCTTAGCGATCAGCGCGGTATATTCAGCGGCCAAGCTTCCGACTTTAGCGTCGTCACCAGCCGCAGAAGCTGCGTCACTTTGCGCTTCGATAGCGTCGAGCTGTACTTGAAGTTCGGGGCTAATCACAGACTCCGCCCGAGTGTCAAAGGTCCAGCCGGAATAGCCGGATATCACGATGAGAAGAAGAGCGAAACCGAGACCGACGAGTCGACCCCACCTCACGCCAGAAGCTAGGGGTCGCCTAGCTCCCATTGGTGCATTCCACACCCACAGAAGAGCAGATAGCGCTGACAGTAGGCATCCAAAGAGCGTGACGTAGACGCCATAAGAACGCGAGAAGGTCGTAACGCCGTCCGGTACAGCAGTCAACAGAGCCGCAAGTGCGACCACTAGGGCGGAAAAACTAAACACAACTGCTCCATCTGGACCCAACCATCGGTTTCTTTGCCCTGGTGTGCGTGCCGTGGCATAAACAGCCGCGCCAACCACCGCGATACAGAGGAGAATCATGAAGCCGAACCACGAACCGCCGGAGGCGGAAAAGCCATTGAAAGTAGAGCCGAGAAGGTCTTGGTCCAGTTTTCGGGCATATGAAGATACAAAACCTGCGCCTTCATTCCACGGCAGGAGCAATCCACCAATAGCGACTATTACCCCTAACAACGCCCCACCCATTCCGAGTTGCTCTCGGGGCTGCAGCGGCTGGTAGTTAGGAGCTACTTCGTCCTCGTCGGGCTTTATCTGAGACGGGGACTCGGAGTCCGGTAACAGCAGTTCGGGTGTTTTGGTATTTTTCCAAGCAGCCCCTATACGGCCCAACAGGCCCGCCCGGTCGCCGTCATCTGGTTGCGTGAGGCGGTCCAAGACCACGGCAACGATAAAGAAGGCAAGCCCGCCGGAACCTGCCAAGGCGATGTCCTGATTGGCGATCGCCCGATACAACAATCTTCCCAACCCGCCGGCTCCCATAATCGCGGCGATACCAAGCATTGAGATAGCGAGGAGCAGTGTCTGGTTGATCCCTGTCATAAGGGCAGCCCTCGCGAGAGGCAACTGGACATCTGTCAGGACGCGTCGCTCTGACGCCCCGTACGCGCGCGCGGCCTCGACGACATCTTCCGGTACTTGTCTGATGCCTAGGTTGGTCAATCGAATCAACGGAGGTAGCGCGAACACCATGGTGACCATCGTCGCGGAGACGAAACCCACGCCGAAAAAGAACACAAACGGAAGCATGTAGACGAACGAGTGCACGACCTGCATGGCATCGAGGACTGGACGAACGATGCGCCAAACGCCATCCACGCGTCCGCAAGCGACACCTGTTGGAATACCAATGATCACACAGAGAATCACTGCCACTGCAATGAACCCAATAGTCCGCGCTGTTTCCTTCCAATAGTCGTCACCCAATAGTCCACAGACTGTGAGGCCTAAGAAGGATCCAATTCCGACCTGCAGGCCACGGAATGCCCATCCAGCGAAGAGAGCCGCCAGACACACCGTCATCCACGACAAACCAAGGAGCCAATCGTCGACAATGATTTCAAGCATCGTCTGAAATGGCCATTTAATGGCAGCGAGCGTTTCCTTCATATTGAGGTCTACCCATATGGTGACCTGTTCGACCCAGTCACCAACAGGGATCTGCCACTTGTTCAAGATCGAGTTCTGTCGTTGGTCCCAGTCACCGATGCTGCGATACCAAAGGACGCCACCAAGTGCCACCACTCCTCCTGCAATGGTTGTGGCCTTGCGATTTCTGAGCGCCCCAAACAGCATGAAAATCGGGATCGCAAAAACTCCTAGTACGGCAAGAAACTCAATAGCGGTCGCGACAGCGTCAGCTACTTGGTCGCCTTTTTCTAAATCTGTGATCTTGCCAACGGAACGGTCAACAAAATGGCCGTCCCTGGTGGCTGCGTAAAGGTGTCTCACATGTAAACCTCCCGCTCAAAGGCATCCGCCAAGGCTTCAACCCGCCCCAGTTCCTCTAACACCGCGGTTGGGTCAACCCGCCCAATGAGACGCCCGTCAGCGTCACAGCAAGCGATTGGAAGCCCTCGACCTGCGTCAGCGTAGAGCTCGTTGAGCGTTTGCTCTTTATTGGCTACAGGAACATCTGTGCGCATAGCACTTGCGAGGGTAGGAGTGCCTTGCGATTGAACCCGGTCAACATCTGCCCGCGTTACCACCCCGGCGCACATTCCAGCGCCTGTCACCACGAGGCAGTCCCCGGAGGTGGCAACAGCACGCACCAACTCTTCAAACCCGGCGCTGTCGAGGATCGGATCAGCGGGGGTCATGATTTCCTCGACCTTTATGACCCGACCTTGATCAACGTCTTGAACAAATTCAGCAACATATCCGGTTGCAGGCTCCGTGAGTATTTCTTCTGGCGTCCCTATCTGAACGATGACTCCATCCTTCATGATGCATACCCGATCGCCGATCCGTAGCGCCTCATTCAAGTCGTGGGTGATGAAAAGAATTGTCTTATGGACTTCGTCCTGAATGGCCATCAGCTCGTCTTGCATTTGACGTCGAATCAACGGATCCAGTGCGCTGAAAGCTTCGTCCATTAGCAAGATGTCAGGATCCGAAGCCAACGCACGAGCGAGTCCAACGCGTTGCTGCATGCCGCCCGATAATTCACTGGTGGCGTTATACGCATAGGGTTCCAGCCCGACCAACCTTAGAGCTCCGAGGGCCGCCGTCTCTCTTTCGCTTCTATCCACCTTCTGCACCTTCAGCCCATAGGAGACGTTGTCGATGACGTTCCGATGGGGGAATAGGGCGAAATGCTGGAACACCATCCCCATTTTCTCCCGCCGGAATGCCTGAAGGTCTTTCCCCTGAAGCTTTTGAACATCCACCCCATCGACCCAAACTTGTCCCGAGGTGACATCGTGCAGTTTGTTGACGGTCCTAATAGCTGTCGATTTACCGGAGCCAGAAAGACCCATCACTACGAATATTTCGCCTTTCCCAATGGAAAAGGAGACATCGCTCAGGCCAACGACATGTCCGGATTGCTTCTGTACATCGTTTTTGTGTACCCCCGCCTTGGCGAGGTCGAAGGCCCGGCCACGTGGTTGCGGTCCAAAAATCTTGAAAACTTCTTCGAGTCGGATGATCTCGTCATTTTCCGGCATTGGGGTCACATGGCCTTTCTGTCGGGTGTCTCCAGCGTCCAAGGACCGCACAGAGGCATGGCCAACATAACAGCGGTCGTGGCCGCGAAGGGTCATTCCCCGCGATCTCAATGCAGAGAAAAGCTGGATTCACTCAACTTGCGAAGGGCATTGTCGGGGTGGTGTAGTGCAACTAGTTGGGGTGTTTGAGGTCGTTGACGGCCCGTCGGATCACCCGAAAGTTATCGTCATCAAAGCAAACAAGAATGACATCCTGCAGTGTCGTGTGGCCAAGGTTCCCATCGAGCCAAGTCGCCACCGTTGACACCGCTATCGGAGCGGCCAGCTCTTTTGGAAAGCCGTAAATGCCGGTGCTAATCGCAGCAAACGCGATCGACGTAGCAGCAATATCGGAGGCAGCATCTAGGGAGGACGTATAGCAGTTGGCGAGGAGGGTCGCGCTCTCAGCGGGCCCATGCTGCTCCCAAATGGGTCCAACTGTGTGAATAATCCACTTGGCAGGAAGGTCGCCTGCGGACGTGACCACAGATGAACCAGTAGCACAGGCACCTTCCTGATCGATGATCCCTCGACACTCCTCAAGAACGGTTGGCCCCGCTGCGGCGTGTATCGCCCCGTCAACTCCGCCGCCCCCAGCAAGTGCACTATTCGCAGCATTGACAATTACGTCAACCTTCAGCGTTGTGATGTCACCCTGTATGACCTCAAGATGGGCCATTGCGGGGGCCTCAGCCAAGTCGGAACCCTTCGTAGTTATTCTCAGCGACCTGTTGGCATTTTTCGGCATATGGCGGGTAGCCGATAAGAGGCATGAAGACACGGGTCTTCCCGGGGATGTTTGCACCCAAATACCACGAATTGCATGTCGGATAGAGAGTCTGGTCAGCGACCGAGTTCACGTGATCCACCCAGTTGTCCGCTGCCGTCGCGGTGGCCTCAATAGTGGAGAGGCCCTGCTGTCGCATGGTCACAAGACAATCCCGAATCCACTCGACGTGCTGTTCGATAGCCATGATCATGTTGGTCAACACCGAAGGACTGCCGGGTCCCGTGACGGTAAACAGGTTCGGAAATTCCGGAACACCCAGACCGAGGTAGGTTCGAGGACCTGCGGACCAGGCTTCTGCGAGCGTATGTCCCCCTTTGCCGGTGATATTCATGTTCAGCAAGGCACCGGTCATGGCATCAAATCCGGTGGCGAACACCAACGCATCAAAATCGAAATCTTGGCCAGCAGCCCTTAAACCGGTCACCGTTATTTCTTCGATGCCTCCCTCTGAGATATCAACCAAGTTGACGTGTTCCGAATTGAAAGTCTCGTAATAATGCGTGTCTAAGCAGGGGCGTTTACAAGCGATGGTGTTTGTTGGCGCTAACAGCCGGGCGGTCTCCGGATCATCAACTACCTGGGTGATTTGACCGCGAACGTATTCAGCGATGCGTTCATTTGAAGTCTGATCGATTCCGATATCGGCGTAGGCGCGGTAAAAGCCAAATCCTCCGTGTTCCCATCTTTCGTCCATGCGGGCATCAAATTCCGAGTTATCTGCTTGCTTCGCCGAATCTTCGTTGGGTGGGAAGATCGAGATAATTCCGGAACGTTCAACCCTCGCCGCTTGCCGCAGTTCGGCATAGTTTTCCTTGGTTTCTGCTTGAACTGCAGGGTCCAACGGTTTGTTTCGTGCAGGAATTGAATAGTTGGGTGTCCTCTGAAACACAGTCAGTTCCGAAGCTTGTTCGGCGATCACTGGAATAGCTTGGACAGCGGACGATCCGGTTCCTACCACAGCGACTCTCTGCCCCGAAAAGTCAACGGTTTCGTGGGGCCACCGACCGGTGTGGTAAACGTCGCCTTTGAAATTAGCTAAGCCTTCGAAGTCTGGAAGGTTAGTAGTCGACAAACAACCGGTCGCTGCTACGAGGAAACGTGCCTGATAGGTGTCGCGGTTAGTAGAGATAGTCCAAGTGCTTGTGATCTCGTCGTAGTCGGCAGCTTCGACGGTGGTGTTGAACTCGATGAGAGATTCAAGATCGAATCTGTCCGAAACGTGTTCCGCGTATTTCAGAATCTCAGGTTGACCCGCATAGCGCTCGGTCCACTCCCACTCTTGCTCAAGTTCGGGATCGAATGAGTAGGAATATTGCAGGCTTTCCACATCACATCGTGCACCGGGGTACCGATTCCAATACCAGGTACCACCGACCCCCGTACCTCTTTCGAGGCCTTTAACGTTGAAGCCTTCCTGCCTCAACAAATAGAGCGAGTAGAGGCCCCCGAAACCAGCCCCAACAACAACAACGTCACATTCTTCAATCGAGCCCATTATCAAACTCCCTCTTCATCTCTTGAAATTAGCTCGTCTTGAGGTGCTAGGTCGCCCTCTTCGAATCATGCATGTCTATCGGTTGCTCCCCACTGGCCCACAGGTGGGATCTAGCATCCTGGTTTGATTCGTTTGGAGACAAAGTGACGTACGAGAGAGTTAAATACGAAACGCCGGCCAACGGTGTGGCACGGATAACCCTTACCAGACCCGAGGCGGCCAACGCTCAAGACTATTTGATGTTGTCCGAACTCAACTCAGCATTCGATGAGGCCGCTGGGGATGAAGCTATCCGTGTCATCGTTCTAGCCGCTGAGGGTAAGCATTTCTCCTCGGGGCATGATCTCGCCGCCCCCGAACCAAATATGGAAGATTTCCCGACCGTAGGGACACAGTGTCATTTCGACGCCGCCGGGACTGAGGGCTATATGGCCCGCGAAGCGGAAATGTACTTGGGTTTGTGTTGGCGATGGAGAAATTTGGCTAAACCCACGATCGCCCAAGTCCAGGGGAAGGTCATAGCGGGCGGCCTCATGCTTGTTTGGCCCATGGACCTCATCGTTGCATCAGAAGATGCAACCTTCAGTGATCCTGTTGTGGCGTTCAATGTGAACGGTGTCGAATATTTCGCTCACCCATTCGAAGCCGGGACGCGACTAGCGAAAGAGATGCTGTTTACCGGCAGGTCCCTAACGGCGGACGAGCTAATGGACCGAGGCATGGTGAACAAGGTTGTTCCCTTAGTCGAATTAGAACAAGCAACACTAGAGTTAGCGACTCATATAGCTAAGCGACCCATGTTTGGCCTCACCCTGGCAAAACAAGCCGTTAATCAGGCTGTCGACGCCATGGGCATGTACAGCGCACTGCAGGCAGCTTTCAGCCTGCACCATGTTGGGCATAGCCACAACATGGAGGTCCATGGGATGCGTGTTGACCCATCGGGTATCGATGTCATTAGGTCGGAGGCGTGACCGAACCTTGCGATCTAAGTGCAGTTGATGCCCGTGTGGCTATCTCTGCTCGACAGCTTTCCCCAGTCGAACTGACTGAATCATGTCTGGAAAGAATCGATGAATTGAATCCGACGCTGAATGCGATGGTCACTGTTGCTGCGGAATCGGCCCTCGAGGATGCTCGCAGAGCGGAAGACGCCGTAGCGAATGGGCGCGAAGAAGGATTGCTCCATGGCCTACCCATAGCCATCAAAGACCTACAGGCCACCAAGGGCATAGTCACGACCTACGGGACCTCGTTCTACAGCGACCATGTACCCACTGAGGACGCCGGAATTGTGGCTCGGATACGCGCAGCCGGAGGCATCGTGATTGGCAAGACCAACATTCCTGAGATGAGTATCGGTGCGAACACTATCAACCGGCTCTTCGGGGCGACCGGTAATCCCTACGCGCCCGAGTTGACATGCGGGGGTTCATCGGGTGGCTCCGCCGTGGCTGTTGCTACCGGTATGGCGGCACTGGCGACCGGTTCTGATCACGGGGGGAGCCTTCGGATTCCGGCCTGTTTCAGTGGAGTGGTTGGGCATAGGGCAACGCCGGGAACAGTCCCACACGAAAGCCGGACAATTACCCAAACCAATTACAGCCTTCAGGGGCCTATGGGAAGAACCGTTGATGACGTCGCGTTGCTCTTGGCGGTCATTTCGACTCGAGATCGAGCAAGTCGACAGGACCCAATGAGTTTTCCGCTTGACAGCTTTAGCTTTCTTGATCTGGTTCCACCCTCCGTTGAGGGTCTGCGGATTGGTGTGACAGCAGATTTTGGAGGTCTTCTGGTTTCCGATCATGTCCGGGGAGAGTTCGAAGAGCGCGTTACTTATTTGGGAGAGAGCGGCGCCGAGACAATTGAACTGTCTCTGGATCTGACCGAAGCCGTTGAAGTTGATTGGCAATTGAGGGCCGATATTTTTGCCACCCAATACCACCGAGATATTGATGGCTTTGATGAGAGTTTTAATCCCAACGTATTTCGGACCTACGAGACTGCACTCTCGACCACGGTTCTCGAAATTGCTCGTGCGCGGAGGAAGCAAGTGGATCTGTTTCGGAGAGTCGACGAAGTATTTGACGATGTGGATCTTGTTATATGCCCTGGAGTCAGTGTTCCGCCTTTCCCATGGGCCTCGCTTCATCCCACTGAAATCGACGGAGAGAAGGTCGAGAACTACATGGCATGGCTAGGTTTAACGAGTTGCTTGACCGTTGTGGGTCATCCAGTGACCGCGTTGCCGGCCGGTTTGGATCGCGATGGCCTGCCGTTTGGTATCCAATGCGTCGCCCCGATGTACCAGGACGCGGACCTGTTGACCATGGCGAAAGCTCTTGAAAACGGCTTCGCTCAATCAGACCAATATGTAGCCCCGAGACCCGATCATGGGGCGATAAGACTGTCCGATCCTCGTTGTCAAGAACTGGGAAAGGCGGCGGCGATAGCGGCGGCGCGTTAAATCTAAACGGGGGAACCCACAGCCACCGACTTGAGAATCGCCTCTACAAACAACTGCCGGTTCTCCACGAGCGCTTCATTTATTTCCCAGTCATGGGAGACAACGAATTCCCCTGAGCCCGCGGCTGCCATTCTCAGGCTCAGCGCCGCCGCGGCATCTTGTTCCGCGAATGCCTGTGCCTGTTTCAGGTCATAGTAGTTAGATGGTTCGCCAGCGTGTACCCGAAACAGACCTCTCCTGGGGGCACTCACAACGGTCTCTTTAACGAGTCGGATCACCCCGGTGGCAGCACCATAGGCGTTCGCCACTTCGGAATGTTCCGGGACGATGCACTCGGTACCGAGGTTCAAACCCAGTTGATCCTGATGTAGCACTGCGGGCGCACCAACTGCAGTCACAGTTCCCGAGATCTCAGCTGTTATGTCCAGAAATTTCGTCCTGCCAGGACGGGCAGCGGCATGTGTCTGAGCCTTCAAAGCGGAGTTGAGATGTGCGACTGGCAACCCGTCGTGATCAGCGGCCGCTGTAAGTATCGTTTCGGCTATTCCTGCACTTACCAGTTTGAGGACCAGTTCAGCGAACAATGAACCGTCATTGGCTAATGGTTTACCGAACCGATCCAACTGCCGGGCAAGAAGAGCCGAGCCAAGGCTGGCTGGCTCCGCTCGGTATCGCTTATCCACTCCAAGAACGTGCGCAGCGTCTGTCGGAGTGAAGGCTGTCATGCCTACGACCCCGAGACCGATTAAGCGGTTGAGGGCGTTGCGTTCCAATCCCGAGCTGACCACCTCCTCATAGGCGCAACCAACGCTGCTTTCCTGCAACGCTCCGACAATGGTGGCTTCACCTGTCGATTGGGTACCCCAATCGTGTTCAAGGAGCCAAAGGTAAATTCCGTCGCTCTCTCTTGCTAGCGATCTGTTGAGTTGGTTTTCCAGCATGACTTGGACCTCAGGTCGCTCAGAGCATGCGGTAACCAGTGGGGTGACTCGTCTAGGGCCGATCGATATCGCTTTGTCGTCGAGGGGCGTCGGCTGAATGTGGCTATCACCACCGATGCCTTCAGTGTGGACGCGCACAGCATTCACCATGGTTTCATGCCCACCGATCCTTGCCCCAGATGGCGCTGACGCCGGCAACCCACCAGTGATCGTCGCTACGTCAGTTGTGGTACCACCTATATCCACCACCACTCCTTCGGTAATGGAGTTAAGTGCAGCGGCACCGGTAGCACTCGCAGCTGGACCGGACAAGATGGTCTCAATTGGTCTTGCCTTCACAAAATCGGAAGAAACGAGGGACCCATCTCCTCGCATGACCATCAGGGGACAAGCGATCTTTAGACCAACCATTGAATTTTCAACTGCTGTAACCAATTGGTGAATTAGAGGCACCAGCCGAGCATTCAGCAAAGCCGTTACAGCACGTTTTGGAGCATCGAGTTGACCCGACAACTCGTGGCTGAGAGTCACCGACTTTCCTGTCCTCGCAGCGATCGCCTCAGCGGTGATGATCTCATGTTCGGGGTTGCGCACGCTAAACGACCCGACGACTGCATAGGCCTCTACTCCCGAGTCATGTAGGAGCAGCCAATCGTTTAGCGGCGCAAGGTCGAGCGAGTCCATCTCCAAGCCATGAGGGGAGTGCCCCCCGGCTACACGCAGAATTGGATTAGCTGGGAGTAGGTGATCCAAGCCTCTCCGTGCCGTGACGGTTTCTTCAAGACCAATTGCTACGAGGCCTGCGGGTCGACCACCGCCTTCAACGAGAGCATTTGTTGCCAAGGTAGTAGAGACTGAAACCAAACATATGTGCTCTGAGGGGACGGCACCACTGGCCAATATTTCGGTCAGTGCGTCCGTTAGGCAAATATCCAGGTCTCCGTGGGTCGTTGGCACTTTGGCTTTAGCTACAACCGTTTCCGTTGTCGGGCAGTAGACGACCGCGTCGGTGTAGGTGCCGCCTGTGTCAATTCCGATTTTAAACTGGCCGTTCCCTGACATTGATGAAGATTTTGCCACCGTACTAACCATAAAGGCCAGTAACCCTGCAGTTCGCGTCTCCTCGGCCTAATGTCTTCAGATGCTTTTAGAAGGTGTCCGCGTCCTCGATTTCACCCAATATCTGTCGGGACCAAGCGCGACTCGGATGCTTGCTGAACTGGGCGCTGATGTCATAAAGGTTGAATATGGGCCAAATGGAGATCCGAGTCGCACACTTCCGTTTGTCTCGGACAGTGGGTCCTCCTCCTACTACAGCCAACAGAATCGCGGTAAGCGATCTGTTTGCCTCGATCTTGGATCGGAGGATGCCTGTGATCTGGCACGAAATCTAGCTGCCCAATGTCACGTGGTGGTCGAAAACTTCGGTCCCGGCGTCTTAGAACGCCGAGGTTTGGGATGGGACCACCTGCAGGCCCTAAAGCCCGATTTAGTGATGGCGTCGATATCGGCCTTCGGTAAGTCAGGTCCTCTCTCTCACCTTCAGGGATTCGATTTGATGGGCCAAGCGCTCTCCGGGATGATGCATCTCACGGGCGAAGCCGATGGTGCACCTCAGTTCACTGGTTCGCCGATATCAGATTGCGCCGCGGGCCAAATGCTCTTTGGAGCCATCGGTCATGCCCTGTTCCATCGAGAGCGAACGGGGGAGGGGCAGTACGTAGAAGTAACGTTGGTGGATCCCCTTTTCGCGATGCATTCGATAGCGGTCCAAGGCCATAGTGCAACCGGTGGCGATTGGAGCCAAGAACGCTCGGGTCGACAGTTCAGCATTGTGGTGCCTTCAGGTACCTACAAAGGGCCTGAAGGATGGGTCGTGTTGCAGGTCCTCGCACCCCAGTGGCAAAGGCTGTGCGAAGCGATGGGTGACAGCGGTTTAGCCAGTGACAGCCGCTTCGCTACTGCCGAGGCACGAATAACAAATGCGGCAGAGCTACTCAGTTTGGTTGAAACATGGATGCAGGGATTTAACAGCGATGCTGAGCTCCTGTCCTACCTTGAGGAGCAGCGTATTCCGGCTGCTCCGGTCCTCAGCCCCGAAGAGGCAATGGTGCATCCTCATTTCACCGAAAGGGGCATGGTCCGCCAAGTAGTTGACCCAGCTTTTGGGGAAATTACGGTCACTGGGCTACCCGCCAAATTCAGTTCGGTCGAAATTCCTGATAACGAACCGCTGCCGCCTTTCCTCGGGGAACACAATGGCGAGGTTTTATCGGAACTTCTCGGGATGTCAGAGTCAGCAATATCAGAATTAGAACAGCGTGGAATATTGCTTTCTCAGGTCGAGGGAAATCCAGAGCGAAATGACACCTAGCGTCTGATGAGTAATGATCATGATGGGCCCCAAAGCAGGGACGAACCCACATACCGCAGGGAGAGCTAACAATGGCGATTGCCTCAGTAAAGGAAATGGTCGAAGTCGCAAAGTCAGAAATAGACAACATTTCACCAGAAGAAGCATCTAGGAGGGCTACTGAGGAAGGCGCTCTAATTGTTGATATTCGCGATGTACGCGAAATGCAACGCGATGGAGCGATACCTGGAGCCATGCACGCCCCCCGAGGAATGCTGGAATTCTGGGTGTCGCCAGATTCCCCATACACAAAAGAAATATTTGGCGAAGACAGGGAGTTCGTTCTGTGCTGCGCAGGTGGCATGAGGTCGGCGCTTTCTGCCAAGACCCTGAAAGACATGGGCATGGAGAAAATCAGTCACATCGAGACAGGCTTTGGTGGATGGCAGGCCGACGATATGCCAATCGAAACATATGAAGAATGGAAAGCTAACCGCGTAAGGTGACCCGAGAGATACTCAGTCACCTTTTCAACCTTCATCAAATGCCAACAAGCCAAGAACCCGCTCTTCAAAAACTCATTACCGGCTACTGCGAGCCATGGTCACTACGCGCTGGGCAAGAGATTCAGTGGTTCGGGTCGAGCCACACACCAACTTCTGGTGTCTTGGAGGTCGTGCGTCTCGACTGTGGTGATCCAACTCGGAGTGGCCCGGGATTCGCCGAAGAGCGAGTAGAGGAAATCGACGCTCTCGCGGTCGACCTGGTCGAGCAACCGTTGGTTCCTGGATCGTATGCTGAGGCGCAACTGCCGGGTCCCGCTACTTCTTTGCGAGTCAGCCTTTGGTTCCAGCCAACACTTCTGAAACGCGATGGTGTTCTGGTGTCGCTGAGCTCTGGTGAGGACATCATCGAGGTTTCAAATCGCGGTGATGTCTTAATGGGAAGGTTCGGTAAGTTCGAAGAACGGATACGTGAACGACCGCTTGAACGCCATCGCTGGTATTTCCTGCAACTCGATGTTCGCCTAGATGACAATGCAATCGAGATAAACATCATGTCTCCGGAAACGTTCTCGCCAGGGCGAGATCTCCTCCAGGTGGGTGAAGAAACCTCAAAATTCGAGATTCCGGAACTCTCATTTACCGATCTTCTGTTCCGTTTGGCGGCGGGGGCAGGTAACAGCAGATGGGACGGTCGCATAGCTGGTCCTACGGTTGTTGCTGACGACCAGACATACGAATGGGCATTTGACCACAACATGGATGGCTCAGTGGTTCAACCACTAGTCGGCGATATCGATCTTGAGCTCAATCAATTACCGGCTCGGGGCGTCACAGGCCCAACATGGACTGGGCAACACCAACGTTGGAGTGATAATCCTGCTGAGTGGAACGCCATCCATTTCCACCATGATGATTTGTACGACGCTGGCTGGGATCCCAGCCACAACATTCGTCTTCCCGAAAGTCTCGACAGTGGCATCTACTGCTTCCGATTTGAATCTGATTTGGGCATTGACCGAGTTCCCTTCTTTGTGAGGCCGGCCTTAGGAACCAATTGCGCCGATGTCGCCCTCTTGGTCCCAACGTGCACCTATATGGCTTATGCCAACCATCGGATGTTGATCGAGGGGGCCGACTTCGTTGGTGCGCGTTCGAATCTTCGCCCAGAACATCAGTATTTAGTCGATCATCGCGAGGTTGGATTAAGTCATTACGAAAAGCATCCTGATGGCAGTGGCGTGATGTTCAGTTCGAGGCGCCGGCCTGTACTTCAACTCCGACCGGGAGCCGATGGCTGGAATTTCACACCTGATACAGACATCCACGCATTCCTACTTCAAACAGAGGTAGGACACGACATAGTTAGTGACGAGGACCTTCACAATGATGGCTACTCCGCACTTGCTCCTTACCGGGTAATCGTCACCGGGTCCCATCCTGAGTATTGGTCGACTGCGATGTTAGATGCCCTAGACCAGTGGCAACGCGGTGGTGGCCGTCTTATGTATCTCGGTGGAAATGGCTTCTACTGGCGAGTGTCTTTCAGCGATTCATGGCCCGGCGCTATCGAGTTGCGTCGCGCCGAAGACGGAGTTAGGAACTGGCAGACAGGTGATGGCGAGAACTATCACGCGTGGGGCGGCGAGTACGGGGGCCTGTGGCGCCGGAACGGTCGTGCTCCTAATCAGCTCGTGGGTATCGGATTCGCAGCCCAAGGATTTGAGAAGGCCACCTTTTATCGAGTGGACCCAGATGTGTATGACTCACGAGCCTCTTGGATTCTCAATGGGATAGATGATGAGTTGATTGGGACATCCGGGCTTGGCGGAGGAGCCGCTGGGCAAGAAGTAGACAGGTATGACGAAAAGCTTGGCTCACCGGGCCATGCAGTCATTGTTGCCACGGCCACCGACTTCGGTCCTGACATGCTGCGAACCAAAGAAGAGTTCGAAGGCACGGTCGCCTTCCCTACGCCGGACCCTTTCGTCCGGGCGGACATCGTGTTCTACGAAACTCCTGCAGGTGGAGCCGTGTTTAGTGTTGGGTCAATTTCTTGGTTCGGTGCGTTAGCTCGTAACGGCTACGACAACGACATCTCGCAGATGACCCGAAATGTTTTGGAGCGGTTTGTCGACCCAGCCCCGTTTGAGAACCCGACACAAATCGGGAGTTAACCCTTTTTGACGGAAGCTAAAAGGTCAGCGATGCGATTATCTGTGGGGAAGTAGCCATCGGGCAGTTCGACTGAGGGCTCCGAGGACGGTGCGGGCTCGGAGGTCGTTGCCGCTGCCGGGGTTTCGGCAACAGGTTCTTCCTGGCTGGTTGCTTCGTCTTCAGCGGCAACTTCATTGGATGCAACTTCGGCATCGACATCAATGCCTGCATCTTTGCGAGCTTCCCGCGACTTTGCGGTGAGGGCCGCCAACCGTGGATCATCAGCAGCTGTGCCTGATGAGGGTTCGGTCTGAGGTGCCGGTGTGCTTTTCGCCGCAGGGGCTTCCTTTGCTGCGGGAGGCTGTGGTGCCGGATCGACCACAGATTGACTAGCGGCGACTGGAACGGCGGCGGCCACAGCTCGAGGGCTGCCATTCTCTGTCCCTGTCGCCGATTCACGGTTCTCTTTGATGAATTCCCAAGCTGCCGGAGACACCAGTTTGCTTTCGGCGACAGACAATGTATTGACGCCGTTTTCGAACTGAACTCGATACCTGACGGTCTTAATTCCTATCGACCGACCAACTCTTCCAGCTGTGCCCGCAGCGACTCCAGGTAGGTCTGTGATCACAACAACGCGCGCACCCTTCTTAAGGGTGGAGCTTTCAGGTGCCATGCCCAAATCGTAGACCGCGATGGGCCTCGCAACACAGTCAAAGGACGGATTTAACGCTAGAGCCAAGAGAAGGTGCCACGGCGCCATCAGTTTCGTTTCGCAACGTAGTTAGACGCGTCACCGCGGAGACACGGGACGAACTCTAAGCTGCCCTTCAGACTTCGGAGGAAATTTGATGCCACGAGCACTAGTCGTAGGCGGAACAGGGCCAACTGGTCCCCATATCGTCAACGGTTTGATACATCGGGGATTCGATGTCTCCATTCTTCATACCGGAGCACACGAGTCGCCTGAAATTCCCGAAACGGTAGAACATATCCACACCGACCCTTTCGATATAGGGAAGACGGGAACGGCCCTCGATGGTCGAGCGTTTGATCTTGTAATAGTTATGTACGGGCGGCTTCGAGAGCTCGCAGAGTTGTTCAAAGGACAGGTGGATAAGTTCATCAGTGTCGGCGGAGTCCCCGCCTACACCGGCTGGGGCGACGCGGACGCGTTATGGCCGGCTGGGATGAGAGTGCCCACCCGAGAAACGGCACGGTTGGTCGTCGATGAAGGCCCCGACTTCGCCGTAAACCGAAAAGTTGCAAATATTGGCCGGACAGAGGTGACGGTATTTGATAGCCATCCAACCGCAACGCACCTCAGGTACCCATGGATCTATGGTCCGGGACAGGTAGCGAGTACCGAATGGTCGATCGTGCGCCGAGTGTTAGACGGGCGAAAGCACCTCATTTTGCCAGATGGAGGAATGACTCTTCAGTCAAGGGCTTATTCGATTAACGCCGCCGAAATGCTCTTAACGATTGTTGATAAGCCTGATATAGCAGCGGGCCAGGTCTACAACGCTTCGGATGAGTGGACGCCGACCTTATTGCAATGGGCTGAAATAATCGCGTCCGCTTTGGGCCACGAATTCGAGATTGTCAGCATCCCATGGGAATATGCCACTCTCGCTCAACGTTTGACCCTTCGCGGAACACCTCACCACCGCGTCACCTCAAGCGAAAAAGCAATGTTTGACTTGGGATACAAGGATGCAGTCGATCCCATTGATGGGCTATCAGCCACCGCTCGTTACTTGGCGGAAAATCCGCTTGAACCCGGTGGTTCAGCTGAGCGGTCGCTTTCTGACATCTTCGACTATGAAGGCGAAGATCGCTTGATCGAGGTGTGGAAAGAAGCGATGGGCCGAGTTGGAGTCGTGGCCAGTGAGGTAGATACGGGACTTACCGACCGCTATTCAGCTGCCTTTGATGACAGTAAACGTACCGGGTGGACCACAATTCGGAGGTAAGACACCACAACGACCGTTGCGAGGGTTTCGCGACAAATTAGAAGTCGTTGGTTTCAGGCTGGCTTTCGCTGAATTGGATAACCTCGTCGAGCCAATCTCGAAGTGCCGGTCGGGCTGGTTCGGGAATGGCGCCATCGTCTAATTCGAAGACATTGGGAATCCCTAGAGTGACTTGGTAAAGCCGCTCAGTAAGAACGCCACAAGTTTGAAGGAGTTGTTCTCGAGTGTTCTCGCCCCCGCGAGACCCCGGTGTAACACTCGCGATGCCAACGGCCTTTCCGATGAGGCTCCCCGCTCGGAACGGACGCGATAGCCAGTCAATGGCGTTCTTTAGTACCCCAGGAATCCCGTAGTTGTACTCCGGTGAAAAGATCAGAACCAACTGACTATCTAAGACGGCGGCCTTTAGGTCAGTCACCGCCGGAGGATCACCTGCATCCTCAACGTCCTGGTTGAAGGCAGGTACTCCAGAAAGATCCGGTCGATAAACAGTGAAACGACCTTCGAGGTAATCACCAGCACAATCCGCGGCAGCTTTGTTTACTGAATCCTTTCGCAGGCTGCCGACCAATATCGTGCAACGTGGCGTGTCAGCCATGGGTAGAGATTCCTCCGTCTACCGGCAGTGTCACGCCCGTCAACCAAGCACCCGCTCGGCTAGAAAAGAAAATGACCGCGCCGACGATGTCTTCTGGTGTTCCGATTCTGCCCAAGGGGGTCGAGGCGATAACACCGGCGCGGCGATCGGGGTCGTCAAGCATGTAGCTCATCATCTTTGATTCGAAGGGCCCTGGCGCTATGCAGTTCACGTTTATCTGTTCTCGGAGCAGGTCATGCGCTAGATGACGGGTAAGCATATGGACCCCGGCCTTCGATGCTGAATACGAGTAGTTGTCGCCAAAAGGCACGCGCACGCCATCTATCGAACCGATCATGATCACGCGAGATGGATCATCCGCATTTGCAGTAGCGCCTAGCTCTGGCAACAGCTCTTGCGTCAACATGAATGGAGCCTTCAGATTGACGTTCAGAACCTTGTCAAATCCACTCGATGGAAAGGCTCCGAGGGGTGCACCCCACGCGGCTCCAGCGTTGTTAACCAACAGATCAAGATGTCGCTCTTTAGCTCGAAAATCCTCCACGAATTGACGCCGACTGTCATCGTCGCTCAAATCAGCGGGCAACGCGGTGCAATCGCCGTACTGGCTTAAGGTCTCCGCTGCTTGCAGGCAGTCCTCGCTTTTGCGTGACGTGATATACACCCGAACTCCGTTACGCAGGAGGCCTTCGCTGATCATGTAACCAATCCCTCGGCTACCTCCGGTAACTATCGCCACTTTGCCCTGCACATCGAAAAGGTCCGAAATCTTCATGGCTAGGACCGTAGTCAAACTTCGCAGACCGCTGCTCTTTCGGTTGTCTGCTCTTTTGGCTGAACAGGGTCAGTCAACGCTCGGCCGAGTCTCAATGTGGACCTCAGTGGCTTTGACGGTCACCCAAATTTCGGTGCCTTCATTGAGTACCAGTTCCGCAGCGGCACTTGAGGTGATATCTGCATAGATGTCCAGTGGGCCCGACAACGACACCCGTGCAATATCGCCGAGCAGTTGAACTCCTCGAACCTGACACAGCCAGCTATTCCTGGGGCTACCAACGGGCCTCTCGGGGAACAAGGCAACCGATGCTGGGTTGATCATGACGGTCACCTCACCGTCGGATTGCAGACCCGTTGTAGTTATTTCTGTCCCGTTGGGCGTCACTATCGACGTTCCTCGGCCGACACCTCGAAAAATGTTCCACCCCATGAGATCAGCGACCCAACGAGATTGAGGTCGCGACTGTATTGCCGCTGGTGAGTCACACTGGCTGATGTGACCATTCTCGAGAACTACCACCCTTTGTGCCAACGCGAACGCGTCAGCTGGGTCATGGGTCACGATGAGGGCTCCAGATAGATTCTCGGAGAGGGCAGCTCCGATCAACTCTCGGGCCCTAGAACGCCCGGTGACATCAAGTGACGCTAGCGGCTCGTCGAACAACACCATTTTGGGGTCAGCGGCAAGTGTCCTAGCCAGAGCAACTCTCTGAGTCTGCCCGGCGGACAACTCCAAAGGGTATTTATGGAGGAGATTTGAAAGCTCCAGCGTTTCTATTATCGACGTCAAGTCTTTGTCGGGAGCCGCGCCAAACCGAATATTGCCGGCCACCTTTAAGTGGGGAAAAAGAAGGCCATCTTGAAAAATCATCCCGAGGCCCCGCTGATGGATGGGCGTCACCGTGTCGTCTTCGGGGGTTTCAAAGGCTTTGCCGTCGACCAATATCCACCCAGATCGAAGGGGTAACCATCCGAGCAATGCGTTTAGAAGAGTCGTCTTTCCGGCGCCGTTTGGCCCCATGACTGCTACTACCTCGCCATGATGAACCTGTAATTCTGCGTCCAAGTGAAGATCACCGCGATCAAGGACAACTCTCGCATCTAGAAGAAACTCAGCACTATCAGTCATCGGACTGGCCACCACCGATCACGAAGCGACACCAATATCAGTAGGGACACAGAAATAAGAACAACGCTCATTGCTAAGGCGGCCTCTCGATCTGTCTCCAAAGCAACGAAAACTGCGAGGGGTAAGGTCTGGGTTTTACCTTGAATGTTTCCAGCGAATGTGATCGTCGCACCAAACTCTCCAAGAGCACGAGCCCAACCCAGAAACCCGCCCGCTATGAGCGCAGGTCGGACCATGGGCAGAACAACTCTGAAGGTAACTCGGGCTTCATTGGCTCCAAGCGTTGCGGCCGCTAATTCGAATCTGGGATCTAAGGCCCTTAAAGCTCCTTCGACCGTGAGAACCACGAAAGGAAGGGCAACAAACGTGTTTGCCACGATGACGCCTGTCAGGGTGTAGGGCACAACGAGGCCGGTTACATCAGAAACCACCGAACCTACGAGGCCCCTTCTTCCGAACGCAAAAAGAAGAGCTGCGCCTCCCACGACCGGTGGCAAGATCATCGGTAGAACAACGACTGCCCGGACGACTGAGGCTGCGAACCCGTTCATGCGCGCCAACTGCAAAGCCAACGGTATTCCCAAAGCTAGGGCGGCTAAGGCGGCAGCGATACTACTGATCAGCGAAAGTAACAGAGCATCGGTGACGACATCACGAGTCAGCAGATCGACAAGTCGCGACCATGGAACCCTCCACAGCAGAGACAAAAGGGGCGTTGCAATAAACGCCAACGCGCCAAGAGCCACTAGTCGGATTCTGACCGGTAGGCGAGCCCTCATGGAACTTCGAACCCGAGTTGTCTCAGTCGGCTTTGGCCCTCGTGGGACGTAATGAACTCCACCAATGCGACCGCCTTGGTCATGTTCGGTGTATCACGAGCCACGGCGAGAGAATAGAAGGTGGTAAATGCTTCGGCGCCGCTGTCGGCAATTTCAGCAATGTCGGTCTCCGCGGCAAGGAAATCCGTCCGGTACACGAAACCGAAGTCCACCTCGCCTCTTTCGACCTTGGCAAGCACCGATCTCACATTTGGTTCCCGACTCCAGGACCGCAACTCAAGACCCTTTGCTGCGGCGAATTGCTCTGCCAGTTGACCACATGGAGCGGAGATAACACACGCGGCGCCCTGTAGCTCACCGGCCCTTAAGTCCCGTATCGAGAGACTCGCAGTAGCTAGTTCAGGAGACACGACAACCGATAGGGAAGTGCTAGCAAATTCGACAGGCGACAAGAAGGAGTCCATCTCCTGAAGGCGACGCATGTGGCCTCGCCCGGCCAAAATGACCACATCCGCTTCAGCACCTTCGTCAAGTTGAGTCAGGAGGGTTCCGCTCCCCGCGATATTTATCTCAGCGACGGTTGCCGGCTGAGTAGTGCTGTGATCGGAAGAAATCTGTCCCATGAAGTCAGTCATTGACGATGCAACGAACAGGCGTAAAGCATTCTCTTGTGAAGTGCATCCGCTTGCCAACAAGCACGGAAGGATCAGCACGATCGCCACAGATTTGCTGAACTTCTTCGCTTGGATAACGGTCTTAAACATTGACGTCTTCACTTCTGGATTCACGTTCGTCTAGTTTTCATCTATGGCCACATATTTAGACTGGTACGGCTGCGCAACATTCTCACTGCGCACTTCTGGGATGACAATCTTTCTGGACGCTTATATTGACCGCCCGGAGGGAGCACAAGGAACCGGCCTAACGGCTTCCGACATTACCGAAGCTGACTACATACTTATCGGTCACAGCCATTTTGACCACCTCTGGGGTGCTGAGCGGATAATTGAGAATACCGACGCAACTCTCATTGGTTCCTATGAATCTGTTCGGGTGATGGAAACACTCGGAGTGCCTCTCGATCGGATGATCTGTGTCGCCGGTGGTGAAACCATTGACCTTGGGCCAGGCGTGACGGTTTCGGTGCATCCAAGCCAACACTCCTGCGTTTGGTCGCATGCTCAGATGGACGAGCCGGACGTCGTGTGTTTAGGGGACCTTGGCGTTCACTGGCATGAGCAGCAAGACCGTTTTGTGGATCTGATGAAATACCTGACTACCGAAACCTCTGAAGCAACTCGGGCTCACCTCCAAGAGTCGCAACCCGGGCATAGCGATCGCGGAGATGGGGGAGCCCTGATCTACATGATTGAAACACCGGAAGGAAGCGTTCTGTTCCAAGACACATCGGGTAGATACGACGGGATCATGAGTGAACTCAAGCCTGACGTGGCAATCTTGGCAGCCGCTGGACGCGGCAATATCAATGGTGAACCGATCCAAGGATCTCTGGCACAGTTCGTAGCGCAGCAAGTTGATCTGGTGCGCCCTAAATCGGTTATCTTCGGACATCACGACGACTGGATGCCGGGCTTCTCAATTCCGGTCAACACCCAGCCAATCATCGCTGAAATCGAAAAGTTGCCTTTTGACGTTGCCGTTATAGAACCGGGGTATCTCGAGGGAACAGCAATCCTGCCATTGTGACGGCCGAGTAAAGTCAAGGCGTGACAAAACTCCATCCAAACCAAGTCCACGATTTTATTGTTCGTACATGCGAATCGCTAGGTAGCGAAAGTCGAGAGGCCAACCTGGTGGCAGACCAATTGGTCCAAGCGAACCTCGCTGGGCATGACTCCCACGGCGTCGGGATGCTGCCGTCGTATGTTGATGGTGTCGTTAACGATCGTCTAAAGATAAATAGTCACCCGACTGTCGTAGTTGACGCCGGCGCTCTCCTCACCGTTGACGGCAATGCCGGTTACGGGCAAGTGAATGGTTTCGAAACAATGCAAATGGGTATCGAGCGGGCAGCGACTCACGGGGTGGCTGTCGTCGGTCTCCGAAATAGCTACCACATTGGCCGCATCGGTCATTGGGCGGAACAATGCGCAGCCAGCGGCTACGCCTCAATGCACCTCGTTAACGTGATAGGCCACCCACCATTAGTAGCGCCTTACGGAGGTGCCGAAGCAAGGTTTGGGACAAACCCATTCTGTGCGGCCGTACCAGGACGTGATGGTCGGCCCGGCTTCTTGCTGGATATGGCAACGAGCATCATCGCTGGCGGAAAGGCCCGCGTCGCATCTAACAAGGGCGAGAAAGTTCCGCCGGACACGATTATTGATATTGACGGCAATTTGACCGATGACCCTGATGCTTTCGGGTACACCAGCCCTTCCGGCAAGCGCGGGGGAGCGCTCGTCGCGTTCGGCGACCACAAAGGATCTGGCCTGGCAATAATGTGCGAGCTTTTAGGCGCCGCCCTATTGGGTGGTGAAACAGCTCACCCCAAAAACCCACGAGAGGGGCGAATCATCAACAGCATGTTGTCGGTGATAATCGATCCGGGAGCATTAGGTGACGCCGAGACTTACTACGACGAAATTGAGATGTTCCGCGACTTCGTGCTCGACTCACGGCTGCGCTCTGACTGTGATCAAATCCTAGTGCCCGGTCAACCCGAGGAATTAGCACGTATTGAAAGAGCGGATGGTTTCGAAGTCGACACAGTGACCCTTGACCAGTTGCGGACAAGCGCAGATCGGGCGGGGCTTCCGCCGGCAGTGTTTGAGGCCCTGGTCGGCTAGCCGTAAACGACCCACCTAGAAGGTGATCACTGTTCGAGCGACTGTTCCTTCCCTCATCCAGTTATAACCTTCGTTTACCTGGTCAAGCGAGATCGTGGCGGACACCATCTCATCGAGAAGTAGCCGGCCATTGAGGTACAGGTCGATCATTTGGGGGATGTCTGTGCGGAATTGATTGGACCCCATCATCGACCCCTGCAACTTCTTTTCGCTGAGTAGATCAATACCCCGAATCTCCACCTTCGTGCTTGACGGGACCATTCCGATGACTGTGGCGGTACCACCGATTTCAAGCATCTCAAAGGCCTGTTCCGCGGTGTCTTTAAGTCCGATCGCCTCGAAGCTGTATTCGACACCACCCCCGGTCAGTTCTTTAACGGCCTCAACTACATTTTCGACGTCACCTGCGTTTATCGTGTCAGTTGCACCCATAACGCGGGCCGTTTCAAGGCTTTCCGTGTTCATGTCGACGGCAATGATGCGACCGGCTCCCGCAACGCGAGCGCCCTGAATCGCTGACAAACCAATGCCACCGCAGCCAATAACACAAACAGTCGCTCCGACGGGAACTGCTGCCGTACGCACTGCGGCTCCGAAACCCGTCGTCACACCACAACCGATCAAACAAGCTTTCTCCAAGGGGATGTCCGGAGTCACTTTTACAACACCATTCTGGTGGACCAGCATTTCTTCGGCGAAGCCCCCCAATCGAGCCATCTGGTCGACCGGGGTGCCATCTTCGCGCTGTAGCCGGGATGCGTCATCGCGGTTACGCGACGTGGCACGACCATTAGTGCAACGATGTGGATTTCCCGAAAGGCACTGGCGACATTGCCCGCAAAAGATCGACAAGCACGCCACCACCGCGTCGCCCGGTTTCACATAGCTGACATCAGCCCCCACGGCCTGCACTATTCCTGCCGACTCGTGCCCCATCACTGAGGGGAGTTTCGTCCTGAATAGGCCCTCCATAAAGTGGAGATCTGAATGACATAAACCGGCTCCGACAGTTTGTATCAAAACCTCTTGTGGGGCGGGTTTATCGATAACTAGCTCTTCGATGATCAGATCACCGGGTTGCTCACATAATACGGCGGCCTTCATTTCGCACCTCTTGTTCTGTTCGAGTCGAACTGAACGTAGAGACTATGCACTCTGACCAATGCCTGCGACCGATTCAGGATCTATCATTCGTTAGGGACAGTGTTGCCCTTCGGGGCTGACTGTCGCCGGCAAGACCATGACGACCTGTGACAAGGATTCTGCAAGGTAAAAGGAGGGGACATGACAAACAACCTGGGCCATCTACCAAAAATCGATGATCTCGACGATGTAAACATAAAGCGTTTGGAGACTTGGTACGCCAAGGCCTACCAAGACGACAACCTTTTTCGGACCCTGGCCAGTGATGAGCTGACTCTAGAAATGTTCCTGAGCTGGGTAAGTATGGTCTACGGGGGTTCTTCGGGATTAGACAAACAGATGGTCGAACTATGCCGAATTCGCATGGCCAACGTCAATGAATGTTTCCACTGAAGCATGGTCAAGAGCGCATCGTTGGTGCGCACTGGACTCACCGATGAGATCATCGGACAACTGGCCGACTACAGAAACTCTGACCTTCCGGACGCATGGAAGGCAGCGTTGTCATTCAGCGATCACCTTGCAGGTAGCCCGAAGGGTCCAATTCCAGATGAAATGAACGACGAGTTGTCGAAACATTTTTCATCAGTCGAAATTCTGAGGCTCGGAGCTCTTTTGGCTGTGGGGAGCGGATGGCAAAGGATGATTGAAGCCTTTGAGATCAGGCCCGACCATTACCAAAAAGGACAGGCTGGGCCTTGGTCGAGTTGACACAATCAAAGCGAGGTTCTGACGTAAATCCCAGAAGTGAAGGCTCTTGTGGGTAGATCTTCTGATTTGTTCGAAAATTCGACCAGTTTTTTGGAGCTTAGGTCGACGGACAACCGCTTTCAGTGGACGTTGGAGGTTACTGAGTACATAGCGGGAGCGACGGGAACCCTTCATGGGGGTTGTGGATTAGCAGCTGCAGCGGCAGCTATGGAAAGGGCTACTGATCGCCCGATCTCGTTCATCTCGGGTCAATATCTGGCAAGAGCGCCTGTTGGTTCAGAGGTGACTATCGAAATCGACGAACTAGCTGTTGGAAATCGTGTCACCCAGGCCGGCGCCGTGTGCAGATGCGATGGGGCAGTTGTGCTGCGAGCATCAGGAGCTTCGGGTGGCCACGAGCTTGGCGTCGACAGAGCATGGATTCATGGTCCTCAGGTGCCACCTCCCGATGAATGCCCTATTCGCCCTCCGACGTCGGAAAGTGGACATTCATTCACCGACTACGCAGATATTCGCCTAGCAGGACAGTCTCCAGGCGACGCGGTCGTCTACTACTGGGCGCGCCTCCGAACTGGCATCGCTTCCTCTGCAGAAGGTCTCATTGCCCTGGCGGACCTGATCCCGAGTGGGATGCGGGTCAGCCTTGACATGGCGTTCAAGGGGTCGAGCTTGGATCACACGGTACGAATTGCTACTACTGAGAAAAGCGAGTGGGTGTTAATTCGGATCGAAGCCGACGCCATTAGAAACAGTATTGGTCAAGGGAGAGTGGAAATATATTCTCAGAGCGGCAATTTATTGGCTACAGGGAGCCAATCGTTCGCGATTTCTGCGCTCACGGGGCCACTGGATCGTTAGGTATTAAATTATGAGCGCTTACGTGATTTATCAAGGTGACATCACAGACGAAACCGCATACGAGAAATATAAGGGCCTGGCATCACAGGCCGTCGAGAATCACGGAGGGACGTACCTGGTGCGCGGAGGTGCATGGACGTCGCTCGAGGGGGATGAACCGGCAACGCGAACCGTGGTTATCCGCTTTGATTCTGTCGAAGCTGCCAAGCAGTGGTACGACAGCTCTGAATACGTAGAGGCTCGGCCTTTGCGACAAGCAGCTAGCGACGGGTCCCTATATATCGTCGAAGCATGATGTGGCCCGCCAACTTAACCGCGACCTATCAGCGGCATTTCGTTGGCCATGATGGTCATCTGGGGCACATTCACATCATTGGGTAGCTCGGCGAGGAAAATGATGGCGTCAGCAACGCTGGAGACGCTCATAGTTGCTTCCTCTCGAGTTGTGCCGTCTGCCTGGAGAACACCTTGAGTCATCTGACGGGTTAGTGGGGTCAATGCGTTACCTATGTCAATCTGCCCGACAGTTATGCCGTGTTCGCGACCCTCTAGAGCTAGCGCCTTAGTTAATCCCGTTACAGCATGTTTGGTCGCTGTATACGGGCTGGAAAACGGGCGAGGGGTTTGCGCCGAAACTGACCCATTGTTGATAATGCGACCACCCGCTGGCGACTGTCGCTTCATCTGGTCGAAGGCCGCCCTTGCACACAACCAAGTACCAGTCAGGTTGATGTCAACGACCTGACGCCAGGACTCTACCGATAACTCGTTGATTGGAACTGGAGGTGCCCCAATGCCAGCGTTATTGAAAAGTAAATCAACTCGGCCGAAGGCTTCTACTGTCGATGTGAATAATTCCTCAACGGCCGTCGGACTCGAAATGTCTAAAGCGAGCGAACGATTGGGGTTTTTGAGTCCTGCCGACACTTCTTGTAACGGTTCCAGGCGGCGCCCGCAGATTACGGTCGTCCAGCCGTTGGTATCTAATGCCTGTGCCGCTGCAGCACCTACGCCCGTGCCGCCCCCTGTAATGATCGCCACTCTATTTTCACTCGGTACGTTCAACTTAATTTCCTTTTCCCTGTTTCTGGAGCCGGGCCCACTCGTCTCGCAGTCCAACGGTCCTATGGAACAACAGTGCACTATCTACGTCAGCGGCGAAATAACCAAGCCGTTCAAACTGAACGACTTGCCCGGGTGCGACATCTTTGAGGGCAGGTTCGAACTTGCAATGCCGCAATACCTCGCGAGACTCCTCATTGAGGTCGTCGGCCGGATCTCCTGTCTCGCTGCCCGGGAGTTGGGTCTTAAATAGCCGCTCATACATCGCAACGGAACCGTCAATAGCGTTGGCCGCGTCAACCCAGTGAATTGTGGCCTTGACCTTGCGACCGTCGGGAGCCGCTCCACCTGCTGTGTCTGGGTCGTATTCGCAGTGGACCTCTATAGGAACTCCCTCCTCATCGCAAACAACGTCTGTGCACGTCACTAGATAACCTCCGCGAAGTCGAACCTCGCGGCCAGGTGCCAGCCGGAAATACTTCGGCGGGGGATCCATCTTGAAATCTTCTTGTTCTATCCACAATTCACCGCTAAACGATACGTCTCGAGAACCTTCAGATTCATTTTCGGGGTTATTAACCAAGCTTCGAACATCACTTAGTGGCTCACCTGCAGAATCAGTCGGCCAATTAGTGATTATCAGTTTCAAGGGGTCAAGGACGGCCATCCTCCGGGAAGCAGAGAGGTTCAGTTCAGTTCGGACAAAGGATTCAAGTAGTTCAATATCGTGTCGTGCATTTGTGCGAGCTACGCCAATGAAGGCGCAAAACTCTCGAATTGCCTTAGCCGGATAGCCACGCCTTCTCAACGCGCGTAGCGTCGGTAACCTCGGATCGTCCCACCCATCGACAACACCGTCGTCAACGAGCTTCTTCAGTTGGCGTTTGGAGGTCACTGTATAAGTCAGTTCGAGTCGAGCAAACTCTGTTTGGTAGGGGGGTGGAGCATCAAGCGGCAATTGGGTTAAGTACCAGTCATACAGGGCCCTGTTATCGGAAAACTCCAGTGTGCACAGCGAATGTGTCACCCCTTCGATGGCGTCACTCTGACCGTGGGCCCAATCGTATGTCGGATAAATTTTCCACTCGTCGCCCGTGCGGTGGTGTCTCTCGTCCCGAATGCGGTACATAACCGGGTCGCGCATCTGCATGTTCTCATGCTGCATGTCAATTTTGGCCCGCAACACCTTGCTGCCAGCAGCGAATTCGCCTGCACGCATTCGACGGAAAACTTCCAGGTTCTGGTCCTTGGGCCGATCGCGAAACGGACTCTCAACCCCAGGCTGACCGAACCCACCGCGTTGTTGTGCGATGTCCTCAGCGCTTTGGTCGTCAACGTAAGCCAGCCCCTTGGAGATCAAGAACTCCGCCCAAGTGAACAATTGATCGAAATAATCGGAACTGTGATGAACAGCAGCTGGAGTAAAGCCGAGCCACTCCAAATCTTCGATAATTGCGTCAACGTAACTTACGTCTTCAGTCGAGGGGTTAGTGTCATCGAATCGGAGGTTGCAGTGACCCTCGTTCTCGGTCGCCACCGCGAAATCCAAACATATTGCCTTTGCGTGACCAATATGAAGGAAACCATTTGGTTCTGGCGGGAAACGAGTTTGGACACGACCTTGAAAACGGTCCGAGGCAGCATCTGCCAGCAGGAGATCACGGATGTAGTCACTCCTTGACTCATCTGCGTCTAGCTCATTTTCAGTCAACGAACCCTCATTTAGATCGGACCCGGCATGCCCTGCGAGGCCTTGACAACGCTACCGCGGCTACTACGGCGAAGAAGGGTCTATTTGGCCTAAATGCTTTGGAGGCCATTTACCTGGGACGATGCCTTCCGCGAGGAGAAACGAGGAGACCTCCTCAAGATGTCCGAGGACACGCTCTGCGTCGGTGTCCCCAAGACTCAGCGCGATCGGATCGGCGTTTCGGTCTGTTTCTACCTCGATATCTTTTCTCAGCGCACGACCCTTATCCGTGTGTCGACCGTCGGAATTGATCCATCCCAGATCGAACAGGCGTGACGCTTCATCAGACCATTCCGTTGATGTCCATCCTCGAATCTTTTGAATAACCTCCGGTGTCCCGCGACCATCAGCTGCCATGAGGATGTGCGAACCCAACCCCGAGACGTCAGCTGAACGGAGTGCTTGATTGTGACCATCAAATCTGAATTCCCGCAATAAGGTTGAGGCGTGCCACAGGGCTAGGATCTGATTGTCAGGCCAAGGCTCGGCGGCCCACGCCGCGAATAGTGGTCGATCGCGAGTGTCAAGTGCTGGCAGGGACTCATTGAGCACTTCAACCACGTGTGCGAGGTCGTCGTCCCATGAGTAACCGGCGAAAATACGATCTAACGCACGACCGAGAATACTGAGTTGCTTGCGGCGAACATCCGTTGGGGACATAACGTCCCAACAGCCAGGCACAGAACGTTCGACCATTCGGGGCGCGAAGTTGAAGAAGGTTGTCGTGACAAGTTCCGCAGACGCAGTTCCGAGAGGAGCAGCACGGTAGGCGAAATATGCGTGCCACCATCCCTTAAAGCCAAGATCAGTGAACTCGGTAATCTCTGGCGCGTAGTAGCTACAGGAATGCAGGGGTTCCGATGCGGCGGCGAATCGTCTCGAATACGAGGCGGCGCCACTCATATGTTGGGCGATTGTTTCTGCTTTTCGAGTCCCCGCCTGAAATCTGAAGCTAGGGACACACGATCTACCGTGAGATCCGTGTTGTAGGTCTCCCAGATTTCACCATCAACGGATTCCATCGACAAGAGAACAATGGCCCCTTCAGGTCCGCCTCCCTCGACATGGGCCTCGTCCCCGTTGTGGGTGCTGTAAGTACCGGCTGGTCGACAGTCAGTCAACAATTCGGAGTCGGCAACATCAAATATCTGATGTTCACCTTCTAGCACCAGTGTTTTCACAGGGCCAACGTGGCGATGAGCAACACACTTCACGCCCGGATCGAACTTGAGTAGCAGCTGAACAAATCGATCATCGGGATCAACCTCTAACACGTTGTAGTAGAAACCTTCAAAACCTGGGAACTCAATCCAGGTCATGTTGTCTGAAAGTAAAGAATGAACCATCAGAGACGCCCCCCACTATGGATGGACACGATGCTAGGGCAAAGAGGTATCGGTTTCTTAGTTCTCAACCTGGGGCTCCTTTGGCAGCCCTAGAACTCTTTCGCCCAATATGTTTCGTTGAATCTCGTCTGTCCCACCGGCAATCGACTGGGCAGGCGTCGATACAAGGACCTCTGCGATCAACCCCTCCAGCGGTGAGTCAGCTCCGTCCAACATCCCGTAGCTGCCTGCAATGGAAGTGTGAGCTGCATGACTCGCGCGCGCAATAACGCTCATATTTAGTTTTGCCACCGAACCTTCAGGCCCAGGTGGCTTGCCAGCCCGGCGCGCGTCTCGACCACGTTGAGTTGTCCATATTGCTGTGCGTCGGAGTTGCTCCACCTCAGCAGCATGCTGGCGAGTCAAAGAGTCGGAATGAAGGCCCGCTCTGCGGGCTTCGGACGCAACTAGCTTCGGCCGCCCGGCCCGCTGTGGGTACCAGCGATAGGTCGAGAAATACTCGTCAGCCTCGGCCTTCGCTCGCTCCACTAAGCGGCTATCCGAATCCGGGAAGCGGGGCCGCGGTGTAGCGACTGCACTCCGCTCATGTGCAAGGGTCGTCAACGCAACGCGCCAGCCGTCGCCTGAGTTGGCAATCCTATTCTCGACCGGCAGACGGGCGTTATCGAAAAACACCTCATTGAAGGAGGAATGGCCATTCATCTGATGCAAGGGACGCACTTCTATGCCGTCTTGTTTCATTGGTATCAGGAAATACGAGATTCCTTGATGCTTGGAGACTTCCGTTGATGTTCGAGCTAAAAGAATGCCGAAATCAGCGTTCTGGGCACCTGAGTTCCAGACCTTTTGTCCGTTGATGATCCATTCATCGCCGTCGAGTTCAGCTCTAGTTGTTAAGCCCGCTAGATCGGATCCTGCACCGGGTTCACTGAAGAGCTGGCACCACTTGTGCTCCCCAGTCAAAATCGGTAACAGATAGCGGTCAAGTTGATCGTCGTTCGCCCACTCCAATAATGTCGGCGCAACTAAATACATGCTGACCCCGGCCGCCACACCCACTGCGCCCTCTTCAACTAGCACCCGTTTGGCGACGACATCCATTTTGAGTGGGGCATCTTTGCCGAACCATTTGCGCGGCCATGACGGGCATCCCCAGCCGCTATTGGCCAGCAAGGTTCGCCATTCGGTTAAGTTGGCCGCTGGGTCCCAATTAGCCCGAACCCAGGTACGAACCTCTCGCTCAAAGGCCTCTTCGTTCAATCCGTCACCATCCATTGAAGTGAACGAAGCTTTCTTCAGGTTTTCTACGGCCCGCTTTAAACTCGGTCCCTACGGTGTAGGCAACTGGGCTGAGAGCCACTTGTTGCACTTCGCTGTAGGGGATGCCTAATACTTCGGCGACGTCTTCTTCGCGCTGAAGGTGAACCGTCGTCCAGCAAGTGCCCAGGCCGCGATTTCGGGCAGCCAACATGAAACTCCAAGCGGCCTGTATGACTGAACCCCACTTGACTGCTTGCGTCATCGCATCGACGCCATCGAGTCGCCCACTGATGCACGGAACAAAAATTGCGGGAACGTCGGGGAACGTTTCGGCCAGGTGGCGAGCGGATCCCATCATGTTCAGCCAAGAACCTTGATCACCGGAGCTACCCTGCTTACCTGCAGACGCATCGAGGTATTCGTCGGTAACCATGGCTGTCCAAACTTGCTGGTAAATCAAACCGACTTCGCGGCATTGGTCCCGATCGTTCGAAACAACGAAATGCCAATCCTGGCGAAGGGATCCGGTTGGCGCCTGCAACGCTAGGGCGAGACAGTCTCGCAAAACGCCTTCGCCCACTTCTTTTTCGAGATCCAGACGACGGCGCACGGAGCGAGTTGTTGCAAGTACCTCATCTGCGCTCAACTCGAGTTTCATGATGTGGGTCCTTTGTTAGGTTCAGGCTGAGAATTGCAGCTTGGCGGTGCCAATTACTCCGGTTCTGCCGTCTTCAGCGGTGATCGCCAGATCAAGCTCCACCGTCATATCGATGTCATCGATATCTGTGACGGCACCAGTCATCGTAATGACAGAATCGACAAGCAATGACCCCCGAAAGACAGTATCGATCGTTTGAATCGACGAATTCGGCGCCCATCGGTGAATCATGGCCGCCAACAACCCTTGGCTCATAATTCCAGGCACAATTGCGGCCGGAAAGCCTTCCTTCCTGGCGGCTTCGTGATCTACGAAGCGTTCAAACACGTGTTTTGCGGCCTGGCAGAAGTTGGTGACGCGTTCCATGGACACATCTGGCGTCTCAGTCGGTAAATCGTCCCCAAGTTCAACCTCATCGAAATTAAGAATCTTCGTCATGGTCAATCGGCCTTTTTGATCATTTTCCAGTCGACAGTCGATACCAGTTCGCTCCGTTCATTTCTGAATTCCATGCGCTGAACGATGAAGACCATCGTCCCGCTTCGACCGGTCTTGTCAAAAATGTCGGCAATCGTTGTGGTGGCGTTGAGGGTGTCTCCCGGGCGGATCGGGCCATGGACCTCGACCTTCTTTCCGCCATCAATGCCGAAGCCACCTCCGATTTGGGGAAAGTTTTCCGGTAAGACTCTGCCGGACATGCAATGGGTCGTGAAGCCGGGATGGGCTTGAAAGTCAGGATGGTCTGGGTCTATGAAGCGGGGGTCGGTTTCCCCACATGCTTCAGCCCAGGCGACCATGTCTCCCGTTTCCATTTCAAAGGTCGCCCAGTCGAACTCTACTCCCACCCATTCTTCTCGGACCGAGGCCAGGTGCTGCACAGACTTAGCTTTATCCATTTATTCCTTCGATCAGAACCTAGAGGGCCGGACGCGTTAAGCGGATCCAGTTGCGAAGGTAACACTTGATAACAAAATCCGCAGGAATCGGTAATGATTAGTCTTATGACTTCAAAAAATGGTCTGATTCACGAAGTTCGTATTCGTAATGCCTGGGCCGGCCGTGTTAGTGGATGCATGCTTGGCAAACCGCTCGAGCAGCTGTCGATGCGTAAAGGTGCTGCAGCATTGAAGGCCTATCTTGCAGATGCAGAGGCTCTGCCACTTCGCGACTATGTGCCATTTCGCCCAGATCTCAACGACGCGGTCGAACATCCCGAAGCATGTAGGGGGATTATGGACAGGGCTATTCCAGATGACGACGTCAACTACACGGTCATTTCGGTCATGCTCCTCGAAGAATACGGCCGCAATTTCACTACAGCCGACGTTGGTCGCATCTGGCTGCGTTACCTCCCCGGAGGAATCGTTTACACCGCTGAACGTGAGGCATACGTCAAGTTGTTGGAACGGGCCGGGATGCGTTTCCCGCATGGTGCTGAACCAAAAATCGATCTAGAGGAATGCAGCGATAACGCCTACAACGATTGGATCGGTGCCCAAATTCGTGCCGACCTATATGGTTGGATTAATCCTGGCGAGCCTGAAACAGCGGCGCTTATGGCACAGACTGATGCAAGGTTGAGCCACCGGGCGGAAGGTGTTTACGGAGCGGTGGTTGTAGCGGCCGCAGGAGCCTTAGTGGCTGGAGGGTTGCAACACGACAAAGCACTCGAAGCCGCCGCCGCTTTCGTTCCCTCCGATTCCGATTGTGCCGCTGCGGTGCATCTGGGCTTATCTACGGCTGAGGATGCAACACCAGCGAAGATCCAAGCGACCTATGAAGGTATGTCTCCAGTTCATACGGTTAACAACCTCGCGCTGGTTACGTGGGGACTAGTCCGCAACCCCGACGATTTCGGAGCTGCAATTGGCGACACCGTATCCGGGGGGTGGGATACCGATTGCAATGGAGCGACGGTTGGTGCCCTCTGGGGCCTCACCGGAAAGGAAGTCCCGGCACCATGGATTGGCCAGTGGAGTGACGTCATACAAACAAGTTTGGCTGGGTCGTCGTCCTTCAGTTTGCAGGAACTCACGGACCGGACAGTCGCATTGATTGATTAGCTCGCCGAATCCTGGCCTAACGAAACTGCTTCAAAATTTCCGCCTTCTAGCGCCGTCACTAGGTCACCAATACTGTTGATGATCTGGTCCGGAAACTTGGTGGCGCACAGGCCGATCCGGCTGACGACGTGGCTGTCGCTGCCCCCGAAACCCTTGTAGTTGTATTTTGAGGCCATTTGGACAGATAGTTCATCTTCGCCTGGAATAGATCCTCCGTTCAAAACTTCTACCGTGTGGACGCCGTCGACTTCACCCCGTTCCTCGTAATGCGAGAAGAGACCAACGCGTTTTCTTCCTGGGTGACATGGTGCTGCGAATGCGCCAGTCTTTTTGCTTGCCTCGAGAACATCGCCGATTGGCAATCGGACATCTGTGAAGTCGATCGCCGCCTGAAGGTCCTCATTGACACCGAAAACAAGAATATGCCCGAAGTCACTTTCGACCTCACTTGCCTTCAGAATGACCAGCCCGTATTCGTCTTCTAGATCTCTATAGTCCGACGTTGCGTCGAACTGGCGATGTTCGGTCAACACAAACCCATCTAGTGGTATTTCTTTCTTTCGAATCCACTTGCAGTAATTCTCAACTTTGGCTCGCCCATCATCGGACTTAACCGAATGAGTGTGAAGGTCTAGGAGCATAAAATCGTTCGCTTAGCCAAGCCGAAAAACTGGGACAGCGAACACTTCAGCATCGTCGCGATTTTGAGAAACGTAATCGGCTACTACGCGAGCACCAACCGCTACGTCATCAGGGTCACAATCGACAATTACTGTCAGCAGTCTTGGGCCCTCGTCCAGCTTGACGTATGCCATTACATAGGGGCACGCTTCGGCAAAACCTTTTGCCTGGTTCTGCTCGGTAATAGTGAAGCTATAAATTTCTCCTGACCCGGATGCAGTGAAATGTGTCAATGCGGAACCGTCGAGGCAATGTGCACACACGCCTCGCGGTCGATGCTGCACTAACCCGCAAGCTTCGCAACGTTGAAGGACAAGCTCGCCGCGACCGGCGCCCTCCCAGAAGCCTCGAGACTCCCAGCTTGCGAATGGAAGTGGATGTTCAATGGCGCTCATCGGTCTACTCCAAGGATCAGGGTAGCTCCGCTGTGCTTGTCACCTATGGTGCCGCCAGTTCCGTGAGCAAGGGCCACCTCGGCTTTCGGTACCTGGCGAGCGTCGCATTCGTCGCGCAATTGCTTTACTGCCTCGATGACCAAGAAAATTCCCCGCATCCCTGGGTGGTTGGAGGAAAGGCCCCCTCCATCGGGGTTCACGGGAAGGGTTCCGCCGAGGGCGATACCTCCGTTCGAAACAAAGTTTCCGCCTTCACCAACAGGGCAGAAACCTAGATTTTCAAGTGTGGCGAGGACTGTAATTGTGAACGAGTCGTAGATCATTGCCAGGTCAATATCGGAATGTTTGACTCCAGCCATTTCGAATGCCCTAGCCCCTGACTGTTTCGCGGCGATAGTGAGGATGTCGCTATATCCGACGCCCTGGTGTTGCACGGCTTCTCCGCAACCGAGAAGTTGTACTGGTGGCTTCGCTAGGTCGCGTGCTCTTTCCAAAGATGTAACAACCACAGCTCCACCGCCGTCGCTGATGATGCAACAATCGAGCAGATGGAGCGGACGGGAGATCATTCGGCTATCCAGTACGTCATTGACTGTGATCGGGTTCCGCATCTTTGCTCGCGGATTGAGGCTTGCGTGTTGACGCATTGTGACCGCGATCTCAGCGAGTTGTTCGCTTGTCGTGCCATAGGTATCCATGTGTAGGTTCGCGTAGGTTGCGTAACTTCCAACTGTGGTCATCCCGTAAGGGGCCGAAAATGCTGAGTCTGGATTACGTGAACCCCCAGTCCCTCCTGTCCCGATCGCCATCGAGTTCGAAGCAGCCGTTGAACCATAGAGCACCAATGCGACTTGACACAGACCGGCACTGACTGCTGCAGCCGCGTGGGTGACATGGGCAACGAACGAGGATCCTCCGATGTTGGTTCCATCTAAATAGTCGGGGTATAAATCTAGGTACTCTGCTAAATCGACGATACCCATGAGTCCCATCGACATTGAGGCCCCGAATAGGCCGTCAACGTCGGTACGTTGAAGGCCAGCGTCGTCAAGCGCCCCTTTGGCCGATTCAGCCATGATTTGGAATTCTGTTTTGTTGGGCGAGAATCGACTCGGGTGTTCATAGACCCCTGCAATAGCGGCGCCACGAGGAAACGCAGTGGTGGTCATTTGTCTTCACTCCCTGCTGTAATCGTCTCCTCAACCAATGAACAGAATGCTGCGGGCGATTCCTGCGCTGGATGCCTGCCGACATCGGGCATCATTACTGCGGTTCCGTCAGCGAGGCTTTCAGTAAACTGTTGACTAGTACCCTTGTGGATTTCTTCTGTGTGCTCGCCGACTACGACCACTGTTGGAGAAGCAGCCTGCGAGAGGTCGACGCGATCGTTCCAATCCGCCTGAGCCTTGCGAGCGCCCAGCGTCGCTCGAGGATCGGTACTCACCCAGTGACCAAACGCTTTTCTCATCATCTGCTCATCAGGATCGGGTGCGTAGCCGCTCGTGTCGAATTGGCGACGCGCCTTTCCGGATGTGATTTGGCTGAGGCTATGGATCTCTTCGCTGAGGTCCACGGCGGGTCCCACGACTCCACAGCAAATTAGTGTCGAGACCTCGATACGACCACTATTAGCAAGCTCGAAGCCAACAGCGGCCCCGAGGCCGTCAGCGATCACTACAAGAGACGAAACACCCCACGGGGCGATGAGAGATTCTACGTGGCCAGCCATTGCCTCCACCGACGCAAGGCTGTCTAACGAGCCACTCCGACCATGGCCCGGTAAATCGAAACTAAATGGCGAGTTGCTAAGAACTAAGAGATCCATCAGATCACCAAATACGTTGCCATTCACACCCGCATCGTGCAGCAACAGAATTGGCTGGCCGACGCCTAGGTTTGGTGGAGCACCTGGAAGAGTTGTGGCTCCACGGTGGTGCACGAGGGTGGCGATCCCATCTACATCAAAGTACTTGTCTGGCACGTAGCGAACGGTACCGGAACTGTCATGGTCTAGGGAGCGAAAAAGCGAACTTTGGTAGAGCCGCTGCTTCAGATGTTGGCGTTCAAAACCTCTCGGAATGGACGAGCCTTGTCTATTTCGGGTTCTTTCGGTAATCCAAGAATCCGTTCCCCAATTATGTTTCGTTGTATCTGGTCTGTCCCACCCCCAATGGAAGTGAAATAGGCGTTGAGCATTGAGTAGGTCGCATCCGAGGCGTCTGAAGAGGCATCCCCGCCGAGGGTTGCCTCTGCTCCGAGGATTCGGGCCTGAAGACTCCCGGCAAAGTGCAACATCCGAGACATGGCGAGCTTGCCTAAGGACACAACGGGTGTAGTGGTTCCCTGCTCAATAGCGGCCTTAGCTCTTCTGTTGTTCCATTCGTTAACGGTTCTCCACTGGTGGAGCCTGATCAGTTCCTGACGAATATCTGCTTGATCTGCCACGCCCCTGGATTGCGCTAACTCAACCAGGGATAGATCTGGAATCGGTGCGGGTGCTTCGCTTTCGGCGTTTCGCGCCACTGGGTTGGTATCCGACGAACGGCGGCTCTGACTTGCACCCATAGCCGCCCTTTCGTATGCGAGCGCAGACGTAAGGACCCACCAGCCCTCATTCAAGGCTCCGAGCATGTTGGAATCCGGGACTCGAGCATCGGTGAGGAACACTTCGTTGAATCTTGAATCACCAGTCGCTTGCCGCAATGGTCGAACCTCAACTCCGGCTTGTTTCATTGGCAGGAAGAAGAACGACAGACCGCGATGTTTCGGTTGGTCAAGATCGGTTCGAGCGATCAGGAAAGCGTAATCGGCATGCCTCCCACCGGAAGTCCATACTTTCTGTCCGTTGATTATCCATTCATCGCCGTCGCGTATAGCTGACGTGCGCACTCCGGCAAGGTCAGAACCTGCGTTCGGTTCACTGTAAAGCAGACACATCGAGACTTTGCCCAACAGGAGATCGCGAAGTACTTCTTGCTTTAGTTCGTCCGGGGCGTGGGAGGCAACAGTCGCGGCCCAGAGATTGACGACGTCTTGTCCCCATCCTTGGACGTCATCGCCGCCAAACACCGAGTCATTCGAGATGACGTGTCCTGATGTGTTCGCTGGGAATGTTGCTGACCGGAAAACAGCGTCGGTTGCCCGTGCGTCATCAGACGAAAGGCCCCGTCCGAACCACTCCTTGGGCCATGAAGGCGCTGCCCAACCTGAGTCAACCAGCTTCTCTAACCAATCCATCTTGTTTTCTGAAGGAGGATTCGCTGTCAGCCAATCAGCTGCCTCTTCGACAACTTGGTCGCTCACTTTTCGGCGCTAGCTTTTATGCCTTCTAAGGTGGCTTCGATTGTGCCCTGAACAGCGGCCTTTCGGCCAGCTAAAGCTTCTTCGTCCATCTTGGCCAACGATGGCGGCAAGGCCATGACATCCCAGATTTCAGTCACTGTGCTGCCGTGATCCGATGCCTGGATTTGGTATGTCCACCGAACGAACGGGCCGTCATCTGGGGCGGCTACGAATTCAAAGCACTCTCCGGGGTTAGCAATAGTGACCTCGACCGGCACGGACCACTCAAAGGCTTTGATCCGGTTGGTACCAAGAAAACGCGATCCGACCTGACCGGGTTCACCGTTTGTCCATTCGCCACCTATGTTCTCGGTGCTCCATTCGCCCATACGGCTCAGGTCGGAAACAAGTGCATATATCGCCTCAGGTGAGGCGGCTATGTCTTTTGAAATTTCGAGGTGCATGTCGTGAACAGTCATGCCATCACGCTACTCCTCGACCGCGTTGTTCGCCGCGAATTGAAAGCCCGAATATTTGGGTTGGTCGATAGCAACTTGATTGACTACCGACTCGCGCAGATAAACGCGAAGGTCAGGCCGATCAAGGTCCATACTTTTATCTCTCAGTGCGTGCACCAAATCCCATCGCAACTCGTCGACGGTGCCGGTCGTGTTTAGCAGGTCACTGAGGAGCACCTGCTCGCGTTCTAGGAGTGCGGGGCCGAGAGAGAGCTCCCGGCTGACGACGTCGAGGGAGTTACCAGCTACTCGGGCGAGAAAGTTCGTCCGGCCGCCTGTCGCTGACATGACGTCTCCGTGCAGAAAGTCTCGAACACTAGTTAAGAGTTCATCAAGCCTTGGCATATCGGATTGCCGGTCCGGAGAAGTTGGTTTCAGAAGCTCTACTGGGCCAGGTATCAACAGGTTTACGCAGTCCACCTGACACTCGGAGGAACGTCGTCCGATTGCCGGTCGTTCAACCGTGGCATCGGGCCCTATTCGGTATTGGTCAGTCATTCCCAGGCAGCCGATGGCCCACCAAAAACTTCCGAAAACCTCCCAAAATCTGACCACCTCTCGATCGACCGTCCAACCTGATTCCGCTTCGTATCCCTTAATGAGGTCGTCGAGGTCTCCGAATCCACCCACCTGGAGTTGTCGCTCACCGAAACGCCATGAATTTGTGCAAATCCAGCCGATATCTCGCATCGGATCGCCGATGTGTGAGGTCTCCCAGTCGAGAACAGCTTGTAGTCCTTCCTCAGAATTCACCATGAGATTTCCGTTACGGAAGTCGTTGTGAACCAAACGGTAATTAGTTCCTTGCGGCAAATTTTCTTCGAGCCAGCGACCCGTGAAGTCGATCATCGGTTGAGCTGTGTCCCAATCTCGATATCTACCCCAGGTTTGCTCCAGATATTCGGCCGGGCCAAGAACTGGTAGATGATCGCTCAAACCTGTGGCTTCAACGTCAATTGCGTGGATCTTCGCAAGCTCACGGCCACACTGGTCCGCCAGAAGAGGTCGGACTGTTTCTAGTTCCGCGGATCGAACGATTCGGGATCCGAGCGTTTCGCCCGACAGCCATTCCATAACGAAACCAACACCTACCCCATCGGCTGGTTGCAGTTCGTAGTAAATTTCGGGTTCGGCTACGCCGTGATCTTTAGCGGTCCGCATGAGAAGTGCTTCGTTGGCGAGGCCCACAGCACTCACGTTGTCCCGGTCTATTCCGCCTGCGCCTCGGCGCATGCACAGCAATTGGTTTCCCGCTTGGGTTCTTATCGTTAGCCGGTAGGTCTCCATACTGGCGCCACCCGATAAACGTTCAACCCCAGCTAAGTCTGTGCACTCTGGCATTTCGCGAACGAGTGTGTCTCTTAGAGCGTCGAAGAAGTCGGGCTGAGACGCCATCGGTCTCAACCTTTGTTGTGTTGCGATCCGAAGATTGTCGGCGCCCCACTCCGAGACCAATCTGGTGCTCCAACTATGTGTCGACCCTCGATAGTGACGGTTTGCTCAGAGGTTCCGCCGACAACGGTTCCGCTCATGACGCCAGTGACACCATTCGCACCAATATTGGCGATCGGATAGGAATCTGCGCGCGAGTAGGTCTGCAACAACAGCGGTCGCGGCTTTTTCGAGTCGTTGGGGACCGACCCATGAATCATGCAGCAGTTATGCACTGTGGCTGACCCAGCGCAGCCGGTGAGCCACACCACCTGATCAAGATCGAGAGTTGCAACGTCATCGGACCTCATTGATCCAGCCCAGTTCCCGCTACTTTCGTATTGGTCATACAGTCGACCTGTGTGGCTGCCCGGGAAGACCCCCATGGGGCCCATGGAACTGTCGACGTCATCAAGATAAACGCCGATGGTGAGGGGACTGAAATCTGTGTGCGGCCAGAACTGGATGTCCTGATGCCATTTCACTTCTTCGCCGCCGTCGGACCACTTGTAGTTGAGCTTCGAATGGTGATATCGCGCTGGGCCGCCCAGGAGGGCGCAGGCAAGTTCTGATGCCGCTCCCTCAAGGGCGAAACGTCGGAAGACCTCATGATGGTCTACAGGGGAGTTCAAACGTCGGATACGGGGCGCAGCAGCCGAATGGCCTGGTTCTAGGTCCAGGATTTTGTCGGATCCGGCCATCTGTCGGCTGATCTCAACGAACTCAGCCGCTGCCGCTTGGAGGTCGGCGAGGGTTGCGGCGTCAATGAAGGGCTCGACATGTAAATAGCCATTGGTCTCGTAGGACTCCAGTTGCACTGAAGAAATAACCCTGTTCTGGGTACGCTGAGAGTGCACGTTTGAATGATACCTCGGCAGGTAAAGACACGTCTTATACCCGCTTCGTCCCATATGGTGGACCCGATGCGAGACTCGTTTGTGATCAGCGGCGGTTTGTTATCTGACAAACAAGGTCAGGATCCCATGGACGTCCTTGTGGAAGGCGGAATCATTGCCGAGATAGGTCCCGTAGGCAGTCTCAAGGGCAAGGGTTTGGCTGTTGATGCGACCGATGCTTTAGTGCTGCCAGGTTTCGTAGACATTCAGGTTCATTTTCGAACTCCCGGCGGAGAGGAAAGTGAAGATATTTCTTCGGGAGCAGCAGGGGCGGCGTTAGGGGGAGTGACAGCGTGCGTGATGATGCCCAACACGATTCCGACTATCGACAGCGTTCCGTTAGTGAAGGAAGTTTTGGCTATAGGGCAGAGGGCTCCTTGTGAGGTGCACACTTCGGCGTCGGTGACCCAAGGCCGGGAAGGGCGACAGCTCGTCAACTTTGAAGAACTCTATGAAGCAGGCGTTCGGGTGTTCACTGATGATGGAACTGTGGTCGATGACGCTGAATTGATGGAGAGAGCTCTTGCTGCGACGTGTGACCTTCCGGGGTCAGTAATTAGTCAGCACGCTGAGCATTCGCAAATGGTTGAGGGTGGCGTGATTAACGATGGGCCCGTCGCGAGGCGTCTCGGCTTGAAGGGAAGGCCTCGAGAAGCTGAGGCGGTAATTGTTGAACGCGACCTCGCCTTGGCCAAAGCCACAAAGGGTCGGTATCACGTGTTGCATATGTCCACGTCGTTGGCGGCGGATTTGGTGCGGGCGGCAAAGGTGTCAGGCGTGCGGGTGACGGCTGAAGTCACTCCCCAGCACTTAATTTTGACTGAAGAGGATGTTGAACGCCTGGGGACATCAGGAAAGATGAATCCACCGTTGCGAACAGCCGCCGATGTTGAGGCATTGCGTGCCGGGCTCTTTGACGGGACCATCGATGCTGTAGCCACGGATCATGCACCCCATTCTCCTGCTTCCAAGGACGTCGGCCTAGCGGACGCACCGCCCGGGATGCTTGGCGTCGAGACGATGGCATCAGTTGTCTGGACGGAATTTGTGGACACCGGATTGATGAGCCTCGAGCGTTTCGTGACTCTGCTCTCGCTGACTCCAGCACAAATAGCGGGTTTAGGCTCGCAGGGCCAACCAATTCAGGTGGGCGGTCCAGCCAATATCGCTGTCTTCGACCCAACAATGCAGTGGACTGCTGATCACGGCAGCTTGCAAAGCAAAAGCGATAACAACCCTTGGGTTGGTACGCCACTCGTAGGTCGCGTTCGCCACACAATTTGCCGAGGGCAGCTCGTGGTTGCTGACGGGAATTTGACTTAGATCGGGTTCAAATAGCTATTGGGCAGGTCCGACGTTTGCTGTGGCTTCTACGTCCGCTCTATCGTCAAGAGGACTGGCAGCCGATCGCCATCCTCAATCAAAGGTTAAAAATGTCATTTAGCTTCGCGAACATTAACGGTAAGGCTGCTCTCGTAGTGGGCGACGATTTCTACGATCTGTTCAGGATTTCTCGGGGGCAAATAAGCGATGATCCAATGATCGCCCTCCGAGATCTGGACGCACTCCATGAAATGGCTACTCGCTTATCGGAACATGACAGTGACGGCTTGCTGAACGCAACTGCTCTGGGCCCGCCGGTTCCTCGACCACGGAATTCATTCGGTATCGGCCTCAACTACAAAGACCATGCTGCAGAATCGAAGATGGATCTTCCCGAGATCCCTGTTGTCTTTTCAAAATATCCGTCATGTATCTCGGGTCCGTTTAATGATGTGGAACTGCGGACGGAACGAGGAGATTATGAGGCGGAGTTAGTCGTTGTGATTGGTCGACAGGCACGTGACATATCGGCAGCCGACAGTTGGTCTCATGTAGCCGGTGTAACGGTCGGCCAAGATATTTCCGACCGGCGATTACAGCTTGGTGCCCGACCACCACAGTTTGGTCTCGGAAAGTCACGCGACACCTATGGGCCTATCGGGCCGTTCCTAGTTTCACCAGATGGCCTCGATGATCCCGATGATTTGCACATCACATGCGATATCAACGGAGACCGCCGGCAGGATGCCCGGACCAGCAGCTTGATCTTCGACGTATCGTTCCTCGTCAGTTACCTTTCGGAAGTTCTCACCTTGGAACCCGGGGACTTAATCTTTACGGGTACCCCGGCTGGCGTCGGAATGCCGGACAAGCGCTTCCTGGCTCCTGGCGACGTAATCACGACCAGCATTGAGGGCGTTGGCACGATGACAAACACCTGTCGTTGAAAGGGTCTTTGGGGCTATCTCAGGGACCGATCCTTCACGTTTGTTCCCGCCGGCAAGAACTACCAGGCGCCGCGTTCTCTTAGAGCTTCAAGTTCATCCCATTCATACCCGGCTTCCACCAAGACCATTTCTGTGTCTTGACCGAGTTGCTGAGCTTCAATTCCAGGGCGAGTCGGCGTATCAGACATTTGAATCGGGCAACCGACAATGTTGACCTTTCCAAATTGCGGATGGTCGACTTCCACTATGTAGCCATTCGCGAAGGACTGCGGGTCTGCTGTCACCTCATCGTGCGAACGCACAGGCGAGAAACGTTGTTCTTCTGCACTAAGTCGCTCAGTCCACTCGGCGGTCGTACGTTCGCTGAAGATTTCAAGGAAGTCCTGCCGCATCTGCCGACCTATTTCCTTCGTTACGAAATATTGGTTGTAGCTAGGGTGGTCCACCCACTCCGGTCGTTCGATTGCCCGACACATGCCCTCCCACAGATGTTCAGGGCAGCCGGCCATCGCCAAGGCCCCATCAGCTGTCGGGAACACGCCGTACAGCGCGTGCACCAATGGATGTCCTCCATTAGACCGCCCAGCGAGTTCGCCCGTCAGGAAATAGTGGGTGTATTCGGGCGCCTGCATCCAAATTTGCCCGCCCAGAAGACTGACGTCTACTCGTTGTCCGCGTCCAGTTCGCTCCCGTGCGAATAGTGCGGCCAAGATGCCTGTCTGTAGGTTCTGGGAGCCACAGTGGTCTGCCAAAAGCGTTCCGGCGGTAGTCACGGGCTCGCCATCATTGCCGATCCCGGATATCACGCCACCTGCTGCTTCGCCGACGATATCGGCCCCCTCCCGTAAGGCGTCGGGGCCTGTCGGACCCAAAAAGCTGCCGGCTGCCCAAATGATTCCGGGATTGACGGCTGCGAGATCGTCGTAGCCGAGACCCCACCCATCTAATGTGCCTGGCTGAAAATTGGAAAGGACGACATCGGACACTCCAACCAGCTTTAAAAAAGCCTCGTGAGCTGCTTCTGTGCGCAGATCAAGAGTGACTGAGCGTTTCCCGCGGTTACACGCTTCCCAGAAGGCAGATGTGCCGAGTTCTTCGAGAACCCCCACATGTCGACCCATGTCTCCAATTTCGGGTAGCTCGATTTTTATGACTTCGGCGCCCAGACCATGCAACATGGCCGCTGCCTGTGGGCCTTGCACGAGAGTAGATAGGTCTAGAACTCGAATACCGTCTAACGCTCCTGACATTTCAACCTCGTATCGGGTAGAAGGTACGTAATGAATGAATGTGATCATCGCAAAATGATGACGTCACCGTAGCAATCCGGAATGGACCAATGGACCAAGCGGCTCAAGAATCCGACAAACAAATAACCCTTTTGACTAACAGGACTGCCAACCGAGGTCATGCTGAGGCAAAGGGTCATGTGGTTGAAGACATGTTGACGTCCCTAGGTCACTGCGTGGAGCACCACCTACCACTTGACATTGAAGATACCTACAAGGTGGTACAAGACGCTGTCACTGGTGGTCGTCACATCATCGTTGTGGGTGGCGATGGCTTTATTCATCACGTTGTCCAGGGGTGTGCAGAAACACCGGCGACACTCGGACTTATCCCTGCTGGTACTGGAAATGATTTTGTGTTCGGTCTTGACCTACCGCAAGACCTTGAGAGCGCGGTACGTGCAGCAGTCGGCCCCGCTCAAGCAGTCGATCTTCTCAGGTTCGAACAACCAGGTGGCAAGAACCGTTACGGAGTTACCATCGCCACCGCAGGGTTCTCGGCGGCGGTGAATGTTCGAGCCGATGCTATGGCATGGCCACGAGGCCCGAGCCGTTACACGTTGGCGACCCTCATTGAACTGTTACGTCTTCAAAGATACGAACTGCAAATGGTGGTTGATGGTCATGAAGTGGAGGGTCCTTGCCTGATGGTCGCCATAGCCAATACCAGAGCTTTTGGCGGAGGAATGCAGATTGCCCCGGCTGCCGGTCCGACTACAGGTCATTTGGATATTGTCGTGATCCGAGATACATCGGCTTTCGATCTGTTGCGTATGCTGCCGAAGACCTTCAAGGGTGGACACATCGGACATCCAGCCGTCGAAATTCGAACTGGCCGAGTCATTCAACTTCAATTGCTCTGCGACGACAGATCCAACTTGAAGAACCTGAGATCGGATGGCGAAGATGTGGGATCCCTGCCACAAACGGTTACTGTTGTCCCTGGAGGGTTGCGTGTTGCGGGAGTTTCCCCACCGTCACCCGTTGCCGGCGAGGGTAGAGAACGCACCGAATGACCAAAACTGCTGTTGTCTCAGTTACCGAGGTGGAAAACCGCACGTTCAGCGTATCGATGGTCGTATCCGGCGTGAGGTGTGGACTTACCTATGTCATCCTGCCGTTTTTGGCACCACTTGTTGGGGTGGGTTCCGGAGTTGGGCCGTGGATAGGACTGCCTCTCGGCACAGTAGCAATCGCCGCCAATGTGCTGAGCATCAGACGGTTTTGGTCGGGGAATCGACGCTGGAAGGTTCCTATGGCGGTAATAAATGTGTCAGTGATAGCTCTGCTCTTTGTCCTTGTAGCAGGTGATCTAAGTGAACTGCTCGGTTAGCAAATTGTCCTATCGCGTCAAGCGTCGTCCATCAGATGGAATAACGCACCGCCATCAGCGTTCAGGGATCGGGCTAGCTAATAGGGGAGTGGGAATATAAATGGAGTTGTACTTCGCTGACGTCATCGGGCCTGACTACGTCGAAACCTTAGAGAGTCGGGGACACCAGTGCATTGTCGCAACCGCAGCCGCCAAGACGGACTTATCTCAGCACCTCGCCACAGCCGAAGTTCTGATCGTCAGAAGTACCTCAGTAACGCGTGAAATGATTGAAGCAGCGCCGCGACTCGGACTAATCGTTCGAGCGGGCGCAGGTACCGACACGATAGATGTGGATGCTGCGAGCGAATATGGCATCTATGTATGCAACGTCCCAGGTCAAAACGCTGTGGCTGTCGCCGAGCTAACTATGGGGCTGATTTTGTCTATAGACAGGCGAATCCCTCACTCCACAATTGATTTCCAGAATTCCGTTTGGGACAAAACCAAATACTCGGATGCAAGTGGGCTTAAGGGGCAAACGATTGCCATCCTAGGTTTCGGAAGTATTGGCCTCGAAGTTGCTAAAAGAGCGAAAAGTTTCGGCCTTCACATTCACGGACTGCATACGGCGGCTAGGAGTGACGAGACCGCAGACACCTTGAATGACCTTGGGGTGTCCTTACATGAGTCGCTACAGGAGTTACTCAAGGTCTCCGACATTGTCTCACTGCACCTCCCACTGACAGACCAAACCGAGCGTCTGGTGGACGAAACCTTCCTTGATCAGATGAAGCAGGGAGCCATGCTGATCAACACATCTCGGGGCGCCCTGATTGACGAAGAGGCGATGCTCAAAGCTATGACGACTAGAGGACTCAGACTCGGACTTGACGTTTATAACTCCGAGCCAGAGGATGGAAGGGCGGATTGGTCACCGCGACTTGCAGCGATGGAGAATTTTGTGGGAACCCACCACATTGGAGCCTCGACTGATCAAGCGAGAAAGGCCATTGCACAAGGGGTTTTGTTGACAATCGCTGCATACGAGACAGGTCTTCCGCCTAATTGTGTGAATGTTGCCAACCGGCCATTGGGTGAATGCGCAATAGCTGTCAGACATAAGGACGAGGTGGGCGTACTTGCAGCCGTGTTGTCCTGTCTGCGCACAGCGGGCATCAACGTTCAGCAGATGCGTAACGAGATCTTCGAGGGGACCGGCCCGACAGCTGCTGTGGCGACCATCAGGGTTTCACAAGGCCCCGATGATTCAACGATTCAAGTGCTCCAAGACATTCCGAGTGTGATCAAAGTCGATGTATTGACGTCGTCGTAGCGCCCGCGACTCAATCAGTCAGCTTGCTTAAGGCTTGACGCCTCCATGATTCGGTGTTTTCGATCTGATTGAAGGTGAAGATATGAAGGCCTTCGATCTTCAAGGGTTCAAGGTCTGCGGCTAAGGGGATTAACAGTTTGTTGGGGTCGTAACCGCCTGGAGCGAACAGACGCGCCACGGTTGACTTATTCTTTTGCAGAAACCTCAGGGATGCTCCGACTCCGAGACGTGTGCCGATGGATAGCAGCTTCGCTCGATCAACCGACCCGGGAATGCCCAAATGAACTGGCAGAGTTAAACCGGCGTTACGTTCCTCCCGGAGCCACTCCCGAATCGCACCGGGATCGAAACACATTTGTGTCGAGGCGTGTCCTGGAACGCCTGCAGCGGCCAAGAGTTCCTGCTTGTGGTGAAGGCTTTCCGTCAGGACCTCTGGGCTAATAAAAGAATGCCCATCCGGATAGGCAGTGACTCCTATGTGATTTAGTCCGTGGTCCAGTTGGAGAATGAATTCGAGGACCTCAATTGAGTCGCGAAACGGGCCGAATGGCTCTGGCGCGTCACCACCGACAAGAAATAGCTCTGAAGCGCCAATATCCGCTAGTCGATTGACTAATAGTGCAAGCTGGTTCCGATCCGTCACCATTCGAGCAGCTAAATGAGGCACGGGTCTCAGCCCACGCTCAGACAGGGTCTTGCTTAACTCCCAAGTGTCTTCAAGGGTCTTCGTCGGCGAAGCAGTTACCGAAACTGATGCTGCATCAGGTAAGTAGGGGAGCTGGGCGGTGAGATTCTTGAGCGGAATCACCTCCAGACGGGCTTCTGTTAATAGCCGCCGGAGGTGAGTGCTGTCCGGAACAGGGCCCCTTTGGCGACCGAAGAACGACAAGGCTGCTCCTCTAACTCAAGCCGACGATATTGCCGTCATTGTCAATGTCGATCTCATGAGCAGCTGGGGTCTTACCTAACCCGGGCATCGTCCTCATATCGCCACAAATAGGGTAAACAAAGCCTGCGCCTACCGAAGCCCTGACTTCACGAACTGGGAGAGTCCATCCAGTAGGGGCGCCGGACAGCTTAGGGTCCGAAGAAATTGACAAGTGTGTCTTCGCTATGCACACCGGAAGGTGCCCGAAGCCGTTCTCCTCGTATCCATCCAACTGCTTACTTGCTTGGGCTGTAAACGACACGTCTTCGGCTCCGTAAACACGCTGCGCGACCGTCCGGATCTTGTCGCGTAATGAAAGGTCATCACTGTAGAGCGGCGCAAACGAACTCTCTTCGTCAGCGGCTTCACTCACTGCCTCCGCTAGTTCTGAGGCCCCTGCGCCGCCATTAGCAAAGTGTGTGCAGCGAGCAGACAAGGCTCCGTATTCCGCGGCGATTTCCGCTATCGCGGCGAGATCAGCTTCCTTGTCGTCAGGGAAGGTATTGATCGCGACCACCGGGGTCACACCATGGATCTTCATGTTCTCGAGCTGCTTTCTGAGATTGTCACCTCCCGCGTGAACCTCGTCAGGATTCTCGACGAGCAATTCTGCTGGCAGAGGACGCCCTGCAACAATCTTGTGATTACCCGAGTGAGCTTTAAGGCCGCGGACGGTAGCTACTAGCACTGCGGCATCGGGGTTCAGTCCGGAGTAGCGGCATTTAATGTTAAAGAATCGTTCAGCTCCCATATCGGCACCAAAGCCCGCTTCGGTAAGCAAAAAGTCGCCACTCTTGATTCCAATCTGATCGGCCACGATCGAAGAGTTGCCGGTCGCGATATTTCCGAAGGGTCCTGTGTGAACCAATGCCGGCGTCCCTTCAAGCGTCTGCATCAAATTCGGCTTAATCGCTTCGCGGAGGATTACAGTCATTGCGCCTGCAACGCCAAGTTCTTCTGCTGTCACTGGGGTGTTTGCCTTGGTGTAGCCGACAACGATGTTGCCCATCTTTTGTCGCAGGTCCTGTAGCGATGTAGCTAACGCCAAGGCCGCCATTACTTCCGACGCTGCTGTGATATCGAATCCGCTCTCCCTGGGAACACCGTCGAGCCGCCCTCCTAGGCCGAGAGTCACATTGCGTAACGCCCGGTCGTTAATATCCACGACGCGGCGCCAGGTGATGTTGTGAAGGTCTATGCCCAGGTCATTGCCATGAAAAAGGTGGGCATCAAGTACTGCGGCGCACATATTGTGGGCAGCAGTAACCGCGTGCATGTCGCCGGTCAGGTGCAAGTTGAATAATTCCATGGGAACGACTTGGCTGTAACCCCCTCCGGCGGCGCCACCCTTGATTCCGAATGTCGGACCCATTGACGGTTGCCGAATAGCGATAGTTGCGGTTTTGCCGATGTGTCGAAAGGCTTGGCCGAGACCAACAGTGGTGGTTGTCTTACCCTCGCCGAGTGGGGTCGGGGTGATGGCGGATACCACCACATATTTGGCATCCGGCCGATCCTTTAACGCCTCGATAGCTTCGAGTTTGATTTTGGCGGCACCGGAGCCATAGAACTCCAGAAACTCCTCCGCGATTCCCGCTGAAGCGGCAATGTCTGTTAGCGGCAACAACTTCGCGTCGCTGGCGATCTCTAGGTCGCTGGGAATGGGCATCGTGCCCCTGCCTCTCTCGTCGTCAGTACCAAAGGCGGCGATTTTCTATTCGTAAAGGGAGATCGTAGACAGTTCCGTCGCAGCAAGGCTATTGTTTCGCTTTGCGGAACAGTTCCATAATACAGAATACATAGCAGACCCCTCGGCTTGTGCGCTTTGTAGCTGGTGGCCTTGGACTGACTAACGTAGACAGCGTGTAAGTAGCGTCGCCTGCCCAAAGCGAGTGGTTAGAGAATAAAGAGGCCCAAGAGTGAGTGATTTCCCGAAGCAAGCCCAATGCGTTGTTATCGGCGCTGGAATCGTCGGCAATTGTTTGGTTGGCCATCTGAGCGAGATGGGTTGGCAGGACATCGTGCTTCTAGACAAGGGTCCTCTCCCGAATCCAGGAGGTTCGACTGGCCACGCGTCTAATTTCATATTCTCGGTAGACCATTCGAAGGAAATTGTGGACCTGACTCTGGAGAGCCAGCGCCAGTACGAGGAAATGGGATTACAGACGACCTGTGGCGGTATCGAAGTAGCCAGAAGCCCTGAGAGGATGGAAGAGTTCAAACGGCGGATGACATCAGCTAAATGCTGGGGAATCCCATCGTCGCTTTTAACCCCCGGTGAAGTGAAGGAACTTGTGCCCTTTATATCCGAGGACGTAATTCTGGGTGGCTTCCACACTCCAAGTGTCAGCGCAGTTGACTCTTTAGAAACCGGAACTCAAATGCGGAAAAAGGCACAAGATTCTGGTCACCTTCAGGTATTTGCGAACACCGAGGTACTCGATATCGAAACTGCCGATGGGTTAAATAAACCAAAAATCGCCGCAGTTATAACGGATAAAGGCCGAATCGAATGCGAAACGGTGGTCGTGGCGTGCGGTGTATGGAGCCCGCGGATAGCCGAAATGGCCGGGGCAACGATCCCATTGACTCCCGCTGTCCACCAAATGGCAGACGTTGGACCTTTCGACATTCTGGTAGAGACCCAACAAGAACTGGCCTACCCAATAGTCCGAGACATGGACACGTTCTGTTACGAACGTCAAACCGCAGGGTCAATGGAAGTTGGTTCATATGCGCATCGACCAATCCTTCATCGCGTCGACGAGATTCCATCCAACGAGGAGGCAGCTTTAAGCCCGACGGAAATGCCGTTCACGGCCGACGACTTCGATCAGCAGATGGAGGAAGCCATTGAGTTGATGGAGTTTTTGGGTGATGGGGAAATTAAGTATGCAATCAACGGGCTGCTCTCACTAACACCCGATGCGAATCCCGTCCTTGGCCCCACTGTTGAAGTAGAAAACCTTTGGTCGGCCGCCGCCGTCTGGATCAAGGAAGGTCCCGGGGTGGGTCGCCTAATGGCTGAATGGATGACCCACGGTTACCCCCATCTCACTGATCCACACGGAGCCGACATCGCCCGGTTCTACCCACAACAACGAAACGTTCACCACATCGAAGCTCGAGCAGACGAGCACTTCAATAAGACATACGGCATTGTTCACCCTCGAGAACAATGGGCAAGCCGACGAGGCATCACCAACGGCCCAGCTAAAGCACGGACCGATGCCCTCGATGCGTTCTACTTTGAGGCCGGTGGATGGGAGCGACCACACTGGTACGAGTCCAATGCGGACCTGGTTGCTAAATACCGCATCAATGATAGGCAACATGAGTGGGACGCCCGATGGTGGACCCCTATATCGGACGCAGAACACCTTCACATGCGCGAACACGCGGCACTCGTTGACCTTTCAGCATTTCAAATGTTTGAAGTATCGGGCCCAGGGGTCCTTCAGTACATCGAACATATGGTGGTCAACAAGTGCGACCTGCCTGTTGGGGCCTCGATTTACACACCGGTACTTAACCACTCAGGTGGTTTCCGATCCGACCTCACCATCCTCCGACTTGCTAGCGACCGATTCCGAATTGTCACAGGAGCCTTTGATGGTGGCAGAGACGAATACTGGTTCCGCCATAACCTTCCTGGAGACGGATCCGTCCAGTTCGAGAACCGCACCAATGCCGTTTGCACTCTCGGCGTCTGGGGGCCGCGAGCTGTCGAGTTGCTATCCACGTTGACGGAATCAGATCTCAATCAATCCGCATTTCCATACGGAACCTGCCAGGAGATTCTCATGGCCGGCATCCCAACTGAGATGTTTCGGGTGTCATACGTCGGTGATGCTGGATTCGAGCTCTACACCCCGATGCAACACGGCTTAGCGCTGTGGGACGCGATCGCAACAGCAGGGGAGGCCTTTGACCTACGGCCTGTCGGTGCCGCCGTTTATGGCACAAGCGGAAGGTTAGAAAAGGGCTATCGGCTCATGGGCTCAGAACTTGAAGACGAATACACCCCAGTGGAAGCTGGCTTAGCTCGCCCGAAGGTAAAAGCAGCCGACTTCATAGGCAAAGAGGCATACATGGCGGCACGCCAAGAAGACCCGTGCGCCCAGCTATGCGTACTTACGATGGAAAGTCTCACTTGCGAAGCCGGTTACGAACGTTTCCCCATGGGCGCCGGTAACGAGCCGATTCTTTCCCAAAATGGTGATCGAATTATTGATTCGAAAGGCCGAGTAAGCAGGGTCACCACTGCCGGAAATGCCCCTTCTTTAGACAAATACCTTCTAATGGCCTATCTGCCCACAGATCTGTGTGGGCTAGGAACCGAACTCCAGGTCATGTACCAAAACGAGTTGTATCCGGTGAAGGTCGCAGCAACAGGCCCTAACCTCGCGCTGTTTGATCCGAGCAACGACCGAATGAAGGCCTGAAAGCGGCCGAACGAAATTCGAAGGAAGTTAGATGCGAATCCTGGTCTGTGTGAAAAGGGTGCCGGCTCCCGGTTCACGCATCAACATCACGAGTGATGCCCTCAACGTCGATACAGCACATCTAGGATTCACAACCAGTCCCCACGAAGAATGTGCCGTTGAGGAAGCTGCTCAGTTAGTAGAGCTACACGGAGGTTCGGTGTGCGTCTTAACGGTGGGGCCTCCAGAAGCGGAAGAGCAACTTCGATATGCAGCCAGCGTTGGAGCCAACGAGTTCGTACTGATCCCTAACGACACCGGTCACGATTGGGATCCTCAACGAACCTCTCATGTGATTAGCGAAGCCATCGTCACACTCGAAGCCAGCGGTGAGCCATTTGACTTGATTCTCTTCGGCAATGAGTCCGCCGATTCAGGTGGTTATCAAATCGGAGTCAGAGTCGCCGTGAATTTAGGTCGAGGCGTCGTCAACGGCATTAAAGGAATTGAAGTTTTAGAGAACTCAGTGACAGCAAGCCGAGAAGTCGACGGAGGTAATGAGGTCTATTCCGTCCCCCTTCCAGCGGTCCTAGGCGTCAAGGAGGGCATCAACCTTCCGCGCTACCCAACAATGAAGGGGCGTTTGGCCTCCAAAAAGGCTGAAATAACGTTCACCACAATTGAGAGCGAACCCGGAGCTCAGGAAAAGGTCCGACTCCATCAACCCGAAGAAAAAATTAGCGAAACTAAAATTCTTGGCGATGGACCCGACGCCGCCAACGCAATTGTGGACTTACTCGATGAACTGGGAGTTCTCTAGTGCCCGGCGTATACGTTCTTGTTGAGCACGATCGGGGCGAGATTTCCCCAGCCGCATTTGAGGCCCTTACTGCCGCCCGAAATCTTGGTCAGCTTTTAAATGAGCCGGTTTCAGCGGTATTCGCCGGTGTTTTCGATTCCATTTTCCAGACTGTCTGCGCCGAATATGGAATTAGCAATGGTGTCATTCTCGCTTCACCATTGATTACTGATTATGGGCCAGAACTCTGGGGGCAGGCGCTCTCTGAACTTTCCCGCGAGCGTAAACCTAGTGTCGTCATGTCCGTTGGGACCGATAAAGGCAACGAAGTCCTTGCCCAAGCAAGTGCTCGTACCGGCAGCGCCTTCGTGGCTAACTGTATCGAGGTCCAGCAAGACGACGGTTGGGCAATCACGCGGACACAGTGGGGGGGTTCGCTACTCGAAGACGTTCACGTCAGTGCCGAACAGGTTTACCTGTCGTATGCCCACCACGCC